>Ga0189288_10037_pt1 | contig 216050 bp, 215 predicted proteins | sample UW105minimetaG_FD_130316 | JGI IMG/M metagenome (GOLD analysis project Ga0189288, IMG submission 130316) | Marine microbial communities from the Costa Rica Dome - UW105 mini metaG | ecosystem: Environmental > Aquatic > Marine > Oceanic > Photic zone | place: Costa Rica: the Eastern Pacific...
CCAAACGACCGCATAGTGCTCTGGGCTACCGCCCGCCGGCGCCGGAAACCGTCGTCCCGATGGACCAGAGGCCAATCATGCACTAACAATCAAACTGGACCACTTGGGTGGGGCTGATCAACATATCCAACAGCACCGATACCAAGGTGCACATCGCCCGCGTCAAATACGGTCAGGGCGCTCGCCCACCCCAGCCGCAGTCGTTTGTCCCCAATAAGGTCAATCGAGTGATATTCTAGGGACAAGAGACCTGCATCCTGTGTCCTGGCGTCCGAAAAATCCGCATATCCAGCGCCCAACGTCCATTGGTCCCCACGTGCAGGCAGCGCGGTTGCCATTGCCAATACACACACCAGATACTTGATCATGACGTCACCCTTTTTGGATTAGAAAGTGCGCAACCTGCGTCAGAGGCGACAGGCGGATACGCGTTGGGTTATTGATGTACTGAAGTATCGGTGGGCGGTTTTGGCCCTGTGCGCCAATCCGTTGGCTCAGCCTGCCACTTTGAGGCGGCATTGCGTGGCACGGCCATCGTTTTCAAAGCCGCGTAAAAGGAAGAAAACATGATCTACGAGAAACCTCGCTGCTGCGTTGTTCTCGTCGGAACGTCGAAACTCAAAGCAACGGTGGCGCAACAAAAAAAACTGCCAGTAGAGCGGAGCAAATGTCGCCCTGGATCTCCGGTTTGGGAACCAACTTGCTGACTTTGAATGGTCTCTCGTCTCGCTCCCGTAGGCTCACAATTACAACAGTGCAGAAGACAGAAAAAAGAACCGACTACCGCTCGGAACGCGCGTTTTTGAACCGGCTGCGTCAGTTAGGGTTAAGCCACCTTTTGAGCCACAAATTGTTTGCAACAAGGCGCGGGAGACTGCCCGCACGAAATGTTGCTACGGGCAAAAGAAGAAAGGAAAAAACAGTATGCAAAAGGTTGCAATCAGAAACGGACTCTGGCCGCGGGAGCCAGCAACCTTCTGAAAAACGGACTTCGACCTGTTAGGTTCGATTTTCCTTGCTGGAAGCAATACTGGCCACAACGAACCCCAGAATGAGCGCAACAAAGACGCTGATGCCCAGCATCAGTAGGGACGCGGACACGACAGGGGGGAGCGCTTCAATAAGACTCCAGAACACATTCAGAATGGCTTCCATGGATCAATCTCCTTTGAGTGCAAAAGGGAATGCACGTCTTCATCATTGACTAAAGCGATACTGTGAGTCGAGCTTTTCGACCTTGACCTTTGTCAGGCGGAGGACTGCGGAGCGGAGAGGGAAAGAAAAAGCGCAGCCAATTGACCGCGCTTTTGGTATTTAGCTTTCGCGTTTGCCTGCGAATTTCTCTTGCCATTCTTCGCGTTCGTCATCGCTGATCTTGCGGAAGGTAACGTCTGGCACGGTGAAGGCGTGACCCGGTTGGAGCATTTCCAGCGCTGCCGCCACATCTTCTGGCCAGCCGGAGTCTTCGGTCTGCATCGCCGCCATCAGTGTCGCGGAGGCATCCGGGATGAATGGCGCAGAAATCACAGCGTAAATCCGGATCAGATTGAGGGCGAGACGGATCTGTGCGGCGGCTTTCTCTGGGTCTTCCTTGAAGGTGGACCAGGGGGCGGCGGATTGCAGGTACTCGTTGCCTGCCACCCAGATCGCACGTAGTTCCTGCGCTGATTTGCGGACTTCCATGGCCGCCATATGGCCTTCATAGGCACGCATGCGGGTGGTTAGTTCGGCGATCAGAGCCTGTTCGGTTTCACCCAATTCGCCACCAGCTGGCACCTCTTCACCAAATTTGGAGCGGCAGAATTTGGTGACGCGGCTGACAAAGTTGCCAAGCACGTCTGCGAGGTCTTTGTTCACGGATTGCTGGAAGTTTTCCCAAGTGAACTCGCTGTCAGAGCTTTCTGGCGCGTGGCTCAGCAGCCACCAGCGCCAGTAGTCGGAGGGCAGGATTTCAAGTGCCTGATCCATAAAGACGCCTCGGCCACGCGAGGTGGAGAACTGGCCGCCATCATAGTTCAAGTAGTTGAAAGATTTGATGTAATCCACCGCTTTCCAGGGTTCTTCGGAACCAAGGATCGTGGCGGGGAAGGACAGCGTGTGGAACGGGACGTTATCCTTGCCCATGAACTGGGTGTAGGTCACGTCATCCGCGCCCTTGTCGGTGCGCCACCAGCGCTCCCAGTCAGCGCCTTTGCCAGCCGCAACCCACTCCTGGGAGCAGGCGATGTATTCGATGGGGGCGTCAAACCAGACGTAGAAGACTTTGCCCTCCATGCCGGGCCAGTCTTCGCCGCCTTTTTTAACAGGCACACCCCAGTCCAGATCGCGGGTGATGCCGCGGTCTTGCAGGCCGTCGCCGTCGTTCAGCCATTTGTTGGCGATCGAGGTGGTCAGCACAGGCCAATCGGTCTTGCTGTCGATCCAGGCCTGCAGTTTGTCGCGCATTTGCGACTGGCACAGGAACAGGTGTTTGGTTTCACGCTCTTCCAGATCGGTGGAGCCGGAGATGGTGGAATAGGGGTTGATAAGATCGGTCGGGTCAAGCTGCTTGGTGCAGTTGTCACACTGGTCGCCGCGCGCGCTTTCAAAGCCGCAGTTGGGACAGGTGCCTTCGATGTAGCGGTCCGGAAGAAAGCGGCCGTCCGCGTTGGAATAGACCATCTTTTCAGACACTTCGCGGATCAGCCCCATGTCGGACAAACGGCCGGCGAAGTGCTGGGTCAGCGCGTGGTTTTCCGGGCTGGATGAGCGGCCGTAGTGATCAAAAGAAAGGCGGAAGCCTTCGGCGATTTCCGACTGCACGGCGTGCATTTCGGCGCAGTAATCGGCGACGTCCTTGCCGGCTTTTGCGGCGGCCAATTCGGCTGGGGTGCCGTGTTCATCAGTGGCGCAGAGGAACAGAACTTCGTGGCCGCGCGCGCGCATGTAGCGGGCGAACAGATCGGCGGGCAGCTGGCTGCCAACGAGGTTGCCGAGGTGTTTGATGCCGTTGATATACGGCAAGGCCGAGGTGATCAGATGGCGCGCCATGTGGGTGTCCCTTAACTGTTTCAAACCCCATTAGCCCAAAGATTAGGCCAGTTCCACAGGCGAATTTCCACGTCGGTATTGCGTCTGTATTACGACTGTATCGCGGAGGTGCATATTTGGCGGCTATTTGCCCTCGTTTGGAGTCGTTTCCTCAGTGCGGTTGGGCTTCTCCCGCTGGCGTTTTGTGATGCGACCGACGGTAAAGGACGTGCGTGGCGCATAGACGTAGCGTGTGCGGTGCTCGGCGGTGGGGCGGGCGAGCATCCGGGTCAGGCCAAAGACAATCAGCAGTGCGTGACCGGCTGCAATCATGATGAAGAGGGCAGGTGGGCCGAACCGCTCGATGAGGCCAGAGGCAAACAGGGGCGTGCCGATGGCGCCGACCGCAAAGAAGAACATCAAGGCAGCGGAGAGCTCTACGCGTTCCTCAGATGTGGCGAAGTCATTGGCGTGGGCGGCGGAGACCGAATAGATCGGGAAAGACGTAAATCCAAAGAAGGCTGCGTTGAGCATGATCATTGTGGTGCTGCCTGCCCCAATCGCGACGGTTGTGCCGCAGGAAACAACAGCGGCGGCGGAGAGCCAAATCAACACCCAGCGGCGGTCAAATTTATCAGCTAGCCAACCAACAGGGTATTGGGCAATGGCGCCTCCGAGCACAAAGGCGGCAAGGAACCAGGCGATCTGTCCAATTTGCAGACCCACTTCGGTGCCATAGACCGGCCCCACCATACGGAAAGATGCGGAACTGAGCGCAGCCACAATCACGCCGGCAACCGCCAATGGTGACCGCGCATAGGCCAAGCTTGGGCGCAGGCGCGGGGCGTCCGGGGTTTTGGGTTGGGGGGATGTGGTCAGGGTGATGGGCAACAATGCCGCGCAGCACAGCAACGCGAGCAGATTGTAAGACACATAGGAGGCCGGTTCCAATACGCTGATCACCAGTTGTGCGCCAAGCGAGGCAATCATGTCGACCACGCGATAGGTGCCCATGGCGCGGCCACGGGTTTCGTTGGTGACTTTCGATTGCAGCCACGCTTCGACGACAGTGAAACAGCCCGCCACGCAGAGACCGGAAGCCACCCGCATGAGCGCCCAGGCATAGGGATCAACGATGATGAAGTGGCCCAAGAGGCCAATGGCGCCCATTGCGGTGAAAGTGGCAAAGGCGCGAGAGTGGCCGACGCTGCCCATCAGACGTGGCGACCACCAACAGCCAATGAAGAACCCCAGGAAATGGGCTGAGCCCAAAAGACCAATCTGTTCTGTAGTGAAATTCAGTGCGATGCCGGAGAGTGCATCCAAAGGCCCCACGCCGCCCGAGCTGAGTTGCAAAAGAATGACCGAGAGGAACAGGGCCGAGAAAGTGATGATCATGCGCATGGGGGCAGCATGGCGGTTTGCGGCGCAATGACCAGAGGGAATTCGACTTGGGCGTGTCGTTTTCTGTTTTGCTATCGCAAAATGCGTGCCGCCAAAGCTGGGCTGACCCGGTTGATTCCGCGCAGCAGGCGAGCTTTGCCTATCCATGTTTCTGATTTTTGGTCGACCAAACCGCGTAGGATTTCTGTGGCGACTTTTTCCGGGCTGTCTTTACCGGTGCCACGTCCCGCGGTCATGGGCGTGTCCACCAGCGCCGGAAGGACTTCGTTCACTAGCAGTTGTGGAATGGCGTCGGCGCATTGATAGCGCAGGGCGCGCAGATAGTGAGGCAGCCCGGCCTTGGTTGCGCAGTAGGTGGGGGCGTCGCGCTTTGGCGCCAGAGCTAGCGAAGAAGTGATGGCGGAGACAAAAGGTTTGGGGTGCTGTGCTAGGGTGGGCAGTAGGGCGCTTGTGAGGTGAACAGGCGCTTGCAGATTGAGGGCAAGTTCCAGCTCGGATTGGCGCGGGTGTCTGGCGAGACCTTCCGGAATGTTTTGGGAGAATTGGACGCCAGCTGCGTGGATAATGCCGGAGATATGGTAGCGTTGGATTTGTGCGAGCAAAGCATCGCGCCCTTCGGCATGTGAGAGATCAGCCTGAATTTTTTTCAGAGTGTCGGCGGGTGCTTCAGTGAGGTGATCTAGTGCTTTTGCGCTTCGTCCGGTGGCAATAACCAAGGCGCCAGCTTCGGTGAGGGCGCGGGTCAGGGCGCGGCCAATGCCGCCTGTTGCGCCGGTGATCAAAATGCTGTGGTGAGCGAAGTAGGGCATGCTAAGGCCTTGTGTTGCTATGTGTTTCTGTCAATATGTGAGTTATTACTCGTATTTTGGACTCGCATTGCAATGACCATGAAAGTTTCCCTGCAACCGCCTGTTAATCTACGCAAAAAGCCCCGGCAGGCGCGGGCTCAGGCGACTATGGATGCGATTTTGCAGGCTTCGGCTCACATTTTGGTGGCGCAGGGGTTTGAGGGGTTCAACACCAATGCGGTGGCCGAGCGGGCGGGCGTGTCCGTGGGGTCGCTTTATCAGTATTTCCCCAACAAGGAGGCGATCATTGCCGAGATGGTGCGGGCAAAGCGGACGCGGTTGTTGAACGGGTTACAGGCTGCGGAAAAGACGCATCAGGAGAGCGGGTTGTCTGAGGCTTTGGGGGCTTTGGTGGCGACCACCATCGCCCATCAGAAGGGCTGGCCGCAGTTGTCGCAAGCGTTGGATCGCGCGGCGGCCCTGGTGCCTTTGTCCGAAGAGGGCGCGGCTCTGACAGCGGCCATTCTGGGTGTGTTGCAGCGGGTGTTGCGCCGTCACGGTGTGGCGGATGTGGAGGTGGCAGCCTTGGATTTACTGTCGCTGTGTCGCGGTATGATTGATGGGGCGCTGTTGCGAGGGGAAACGGACACCGATGTCTTGCAAGCCCGGGTGATGCGGGCGGCATCAGGCTATCTCGGCGTCGCTGTCCCGTGAGCTGAGTTTGGGGGCGTGAGGCAACCCGGTGAGTTGCCAGCTTTGCGGCGGGGCGCTGCGGGCGCGCAGGCGGGTGAGGGACCAGGCGTCGGTGTCACCGCGGTGATCCGGTGCCATGTGCCAGCGGCTTTCGATGCCCTGTGCGCCACCGTCTCCCGGGGTCAGGATCAGCCCCAGCGGTGCCCTGCCGCTGGCCTTGGCGCCGGTTTCGGCGGCGAGATGCAGACGGCGCACAGGCGTGAGCGTGGGCGGGCCGGGCAGGTCGGCCACCACCAAGGGCACGGTGCCGGCGCGCAGAACCTCTTCCATGGTCCAAAGCACTTCTTCGGGGCGGCGCGGGCTGACAAAGGTCACGCTGCCGGGGTTGAGGAAGGGGGCCATGCCTGCGGGGTTGAGCGGGGCCGCGCCCCAATCCGGGGCAATCCAAAACAGCGGGCCTTTGGCCTGATGTGCCAGCCAGAGCGCAAAGCTGTAGCGCGCGGGGCCACAGGCCTCATGCAGGCGGGCCAGAGTCAGGGCCACCTCGGGCAAAGGGGTGAGGGCATCTGCCGGGCGGGAGGGCGCGCGTTTGAGGAGGTGGGTGGCCATGAGGCCATAATAACATGTTCTGTTTTTGTTCTCAATATCGAGGATGCTTTACGGCGGGGTAAAAATCCGTCACCGTCAAGGCAAACAGGGAGATGATGATGGCAGGACATGGCTATGAGGGCGGACGGCTGGATTTGCCGTTTGTGGGGATTTCGACCTTTGGCAAGCGGCCGTATCAGCCGGATTGGACGGCGATTGAGGCGGATGTCGCGGTGATGGGCGCGCCGTTTGATTTTGGCACGCAATGGCGCAGCGGGGCGCGGTTTGGGCCACGGGCGGTGCGTGAGGCTTCCACCCTGTTCAGCTTTGGCCACGCCGGGGCCTATGATCACGAGGATGATGCCACCTATCTGCCCGGCTCGGTGCGGAGCGTGGATATTGGGGACGCCGATATCGTGCATACCGACACGCTCAAAAGTCACGCCAATATCGAGGCCGGCGTGCGGGCGATGCTGAAGGCAGGGGCTTTGCCGGTCACTATAGGCGGGGACCATTCGATCAACATTCCCTGCATTAATGCGTTCGACAATCAGGGGCCAATCCACATTTTGCAGATCGACGCGCATCTGGATTTTGTCGATGAGCGCCATGGGGTGCGCTTTGGGCATGGCAACCCGATGCGGCGGGCGGCGGAGAAGGACTACGTCACCGGTCTGACGCAGGTGGGAATTCGGAACGTCAGTTCGACAGCCAAAGAAGGCTACGAAGATGCGCGGGCGATGGGCAGCGATATCCTCAGCGTGCGGCAGGCGCGCGAGCTGGGGGCGGAGGCACTGATCAACCGTATTCCGGACGGGGCGCGGGTCTATGTGACGGTGGACATCGACGCCTTTTGCCCATCGATTGCGCCGGGCACGGGCACGCCAAGTCATGGCGGGTTTCTGTATTACGACGTGCTGGAGATGATGCAGGCGCTGGCCAAACGGCATGAGGTGGTTGGCATCGATCTTGTCGAAGTGGCACCGGACTATGATCCCACAGGCTCGACCGCCATTTTGGCGGCGCAGCTTTTGCTCAACACTCTGGGATTTATCTTCCACGCGCGTGGGGTGCGGTGACCCAAGTTTTCTCCTTCTCAAAATAGGTCGGGGGAGACTTGGCGCAGCCAAGCGGGGGCTGGCGCCCGTGATCCGCTTGCGGTCAACGCCACAGCCCCTAAGTTAAGCGCAAAGATTTGCGACAGGATGAGCTTCCATGCAAATGAACCCTTTGGGCCGCACCGGCATCGACGTGTCTGAGTTTTGCCTCGGCACCATGACTTTTGGCACGCAAACCGATGAGGCGGAGGCGCATCAGCAGATTGATATGTCGCTGGCTGCAGGCATCAATTTTGTCGATGCAGCAGAGATGTATCCGGTCAACCCGATCAGCCCGGAGACCCAGGGGCGTACCGAGGAGATTATTGGCACCTGGTTTGCCAAGACCGGTCGGCGCAAAGATATGATCCTCGCCACCAAACATTCCGGCGCTGGTCTGGCGCATGTGCGGGATGGGGCGCTGATTTCAGCTAAATCTATTCCCGAAGCGATTGAAGGATCGCTCAAGCGACTGCAGACTGATTACATTGATCTTTATCAGTTCCATTGGCCAAATCGCGGATCCTACATGTTCCGCCAGAACTGGGACTTTGACCCATCGGGTCAAAACAAAGCCGAGACATTGGCGCATATGGAAGAGGCGCTGGAGACGTTGCAGAAAGAGGTCGACAAGGGGCGCATCCGGGCCTTTGGCCTGTCTAACGAAAGCACCTGGGGCACGGCGCAGTGGTTGCGCATGTCCGAGGAAAAAGGCGGACCACGGGTGGCGTCGATCCAGAACGAGTATTCCTTGTTGTGCCGGATGGCGGACACCGATCTGGCGGAGCTCTGTGTGAATGAGGATGTTGGCATCCTAGCGTTTTCACCATTGGCCGCCGGACTACTGACCGGAAAGTATCAGGATGGCGTGACGCCGGAGGGATCGCGCAAGGCGATCAATGGCGATCTTGGCGGGCGTGTCAGTCCGCGGGTGTTTAATGCGGTGCAGGCCTATCTTGATATTGCCGAAAAGCACGGATTGGACCCGGTGCATATGGCGATGGCGTTCACGGTGCAGCGCCCCTTTATGTGCTCGTCGATCTTCGGTGCGACCACGGTGGACCAGCTAGACCGCATTTTGGCAGGGGCCGATTTGCGGCTTGGCGCAGAAGTGCTTAAAGACATCAGCGCTGCGCATCGCGCGCATCCGATGCCGTATTAACTCCGTCAGGACAGACATGACCACGCAAGACACTTCGGACCTCCCAGAGGTTCTGGCCACCATCACCGCTTCCCCCATGCGTCGCCTGCTTGGCATGGCAACGCTGTTTCTGCTGGGGGGCGTGTTGATCTACATCGCGCTGACCACAGCGCCGGCGCTGCATTGGCGGCTGTTCTTGTTGGTTCTCGGCGGTCTGACACTTTGGCTCGCAGAGACAACGCGGCGGGCCACCGAGCACAGCATTGAGTTGACACATCAGGGCATGCGCAGCACCTCAGGAGAGGAAATTGCAGCGCTTGATGACATTGCAGCCATCAAACGTGGCATGTTTGATTTGAAGCCCTCCAATGGCTTTACCGTACATCTCAAAAAACCCCGGTCGCACAGATGGCAACCGGGGCTTTGGTGGGCGTTTGGCCGTCGGGTGGGCATTGGCGGCGTCACGCCCGGGTCTGAGGCCAAATCTATGGCTCAGATCATTGAGGCGCTACTGGTGGAACGGGGCCAAACCGAGGGGTAATGGCTCTGTGCCCCAGCAACGCCCCGGTCTTAGCTGTTGCTCCAGGCCAGTTGCGGCGCAAAGCGGGGGCGGGAAAATACAAAGGTGTCAATGTCCATATTGAGTGGGCTTTCGGTTTCGCTGAGGTCTAGCGACCCCTCTTTTCTTTTACCGTCCCAACCCGCCAAAATTGGTGGCGCATAAGTTGCGGAAGTCTCAACAACCAAAAGGCTTTCACCGTCCACCAGTTGAGGAAGCTTGTCCTTCATGGCTTCGAATTCACCTGCGGTAACCCCAGCGCCGCAGGATTGGTTGCGGGTCCAGTAGAGTTCGTAGTCGTTGGTCACGACGCTCCAGTACACATGCGTAATGGTCATGCTGTGTCCGCTTCGAACCGTGGACATTTCTTCCAATACGGAATGAATGCCGTTGAGGTAATCACAGTTCACACTTGTGGTTTCGCGCGACAGCATGTCGGAAACAGCAAAGGCGGCTTTCTCGGTCGTGGACTTGGCGCGATATGCGTCAAAGATGTTCATCATCGCAAACAGCACGAACAACAAAGCCGGGAAAATAATAACAGTTTCCACCGCGACTGTGCCGGAAAGATCTTTGCGGAAAGACCGAACACCAGAAAGGAGTTTTGAATTCAGCATGAGTTAGCGTGGCTCCTGAACAAAGACATTTTCCACAACAAGCGCATACTCTCCGTCCGCGTTCAGCAAGGTGATCGGTCGGAAAATGCCACCCGGGAAAACAGCATCCACGGTGGCACAGGCGCGCAGGAACATCAGTTCGTTGGCGTCGCCGGTGTCAAAACGAACAACAGGGTCAATGTTGGGGTTTGCGGCGCCCAAGGTCCCACAAGTGTTTGCTGCTGGTACGTCCTGCCAATTGCGCGGGTCGCGTTCAATCATTTGCAAAGACAGGTTGTCCGTGCAATTGGGGATCACGGCGGCCTGATTGCAGATTTGCGCAACCAATTGATCATGCGTGGGCGTCAAGCCTGTAGAAAGGCGAATGTCGCGTACGGCAAGGTCCAAAGAGCGCTCTAGAAATGCGTAACGCATCGACATGATGCCAAGTTCCGCTGACGCCAAAAAGACGCCGATGTAAAACGGGACCATGATCACGAAATCGACCGTGACAGTCCCGTCCTCCTTGCGGCGGAAGAGCCGGAGTTTGTTGCGAAGCGCAGCGATCATTGGACGAGTCTCAACTGGCGAATAGAGGTTGCGATGGCGGCAAAAGCGTCGCGAATTTCCAAACCATCGACATCGAAGAAGTGGCTGTCAGAGCTCGCACAGTCCTGCAGCACAACGCGCGCGGCGTCAGGCGCTTCAAAACCAATGGTGTAGACGATGATGCCATTCTGCTTCGCTGCGTTACAGATATTGCGGGTCCGCGTATCTTTGGTGCCATACCCAACGTCGTCCATAACCGGATAGTACCACGCGTTGCGCGCTGCGCTTTGGCCCATCAGAGGTGCATAGAGGTAATCAGCAACATAGCGTGGCGTGGTGTAGGCCCACAGGTTCGCGTAGGACAAGACCTTTGCTTCGCCCGGTTCGTTGACGGTGACGGTTTTGCTGATCTTTTTATAGCGCCGGCAGGTGCCATTGCGACGATAAGATTTGCACTCGTCTGTCTGAACAACTTCGGAGGTTTCGTAGGTGCCTTCGCCATACGCGTGGTCACGGAACACACCATCTTCAGGCCAGAAGTAGATTGGTTCGTTATAGTTGCCGTCGTTGTCGTCATCGCCCTCATCTTGCCCGAGGTACAGGGAGTAATAGTTCTCTTGGGCGTTGTACCAGACGTTTGAGTTGCCTGTGCGATAGTTGTCGGTCACGAAGTGTTGGCGGGTGTTCTGTCCATCGGACATGAGCACAACGATTTTAAGGGACTCATGATCGTCATAGGCGAACGGGCGTCCTTCGAAGATTTGCGGCACGGCACCGCTGTCGGCGTTGGAGGAGTCGATCATGCTGGAGACCACTGGCTGGAAGGCCGGATCCAACAGAGCGGTTCCCCATTTCATGCCCGTATCAATCGACGTGTTGCCGCTGCCAAACATGTTGTCGATATAGTTTTTCAGCGCTTCCGTATCGTTTTGTACAAGCGTGAATTCTCTGGAGGATTCAGCCCGACAATCTGTGTAGGCGTTGATGCTCACGACTTGATTGTTTGGTCTGTTGTCGTAGGCACTGCTGCTCCATGTGGAGTGCAGAGTGCGGTCATATTCTTTGGACGGGGAGAGCGACGTTTCCTGGTAGTCGGCCGCATCGAAGTTCAGGCAGTTGGCAACCGGGTTGGAGCCGTTGGTTGTGATGGCATTCATCACCTCGTCCGGGGCGGAAACCTGCGCGGCATACGGGACGATCGAGATCGACAGCGTATCTTCTTCCGTTGTGTCAGCCATGGTTTGCAAAAACTCTTTTGCAGCAACTTTCAGGTTGCTGAGACGGCTGTTGTTGTTCATGGATCCCGAGACGTCGAGCACCATGGAGATTTCGATGTTGCCGATACGCTCCTCCGCCGTACCAGCGGCGGCAAGGTTGAAGGTTGGTCCGTGGTCGATCGAGGACGCCAGGGCGTCTATTTCGGCTTGTGTATATGTGCCGTTCGCTGGTTTGTTTGGCCACAGGCTTTTTACGTTCCGGCCAACCGTGCTGTAGACCATGTTGGATTCCACAGCCGCATTGGCGGTCACCGTGCGATGGTTGATTGACTGGTCAACAACCACTTCATTCAGAGTGTGCGCCACGCCGGATTTTGTGAAATAATCTTCCACCACCTCTGTGGCAGGGCGGGTCTGGTCTAGGTCTGCGGCGGCGAGGATAGCCCGGTCTAGCGTGTGTTGCAGCTGTGTGCGCCGCATCTCAGCCAGCATGATGTCAGCGCCGATGCCGCCAATGGTGATCATCATGATCACAAGGATAATGCTGAACCCCACCATGACGCCGTCTTCTTCTTGATGGAAGCGGCGTGCGTTCCACAACAGTGATGCTTTTTGTCGTGCCGAAAATTGGCGCGAAACTGATGCCTGATACTGTTTCATTGTACATACCTCTTTGCGACGCGCCTGACCGAGGCTTCACCGTCCCAAGACGGTTTTCGTCGCAAATCTTATCCCAGCGGATTGGGGCGCAAATGAGGCGCAATTGGGAGGATGCTTAGGCATTCGTTAACGGATTTTCGAGGAAACTCAGGTGTTTGGCGACAATGAGGTCAAATCTGATAGGGCCGTTTCCTCCTTGAATACAGTCGGTTTGCAAAATGCTGAATTTTTAAGCTGTTATCTTCGGCGGCGTTATGGCCTTACTCATACTTAAGTCGGTAAATGTGACGGTGAGTCGCATCTGTTGCTTGTCTGGAGGAAAATTGATGAGCGTTATTAAGGAACCGAGTTTCCGGGAAAGTGTTGACCTGATGTTCAATCGCGCAGTTGCGTTGATGGACCTTCCGCCCGGGTTGGAGGAGAAAATTCGGGTATGTAACGCGACCTACACGGTACGGTTCGGTGTGCGTCTGCGCGGCCAAATTCAAACATTCACCGGATATCGGTCCGTTCACTCGGAGCATATGGAGCCTGTAAAAGGCGGCATCCGCTTTGCTCCAAGTGTGAACCAGAACGAAGTCGAAGCGCTTGCAGCGCTGATGACCTACAAATGTGCGCTGGTGGAAGCTCCGTTTGGGGGCTCCAAAGGCGGGCTTTGCATTGATCCGCGCAAATATGACGAGCATGAGTTGGAGCGCATCACCCGTCGCTTTGCCTATGAACTCGCCAAACGTGACCTGATCCATCCGTCTCAAAACGTGCCTGCGCCGGATATGGGAACAGGTGAGCGTGAGATGGCTTGGATCGCCGATCAATACGCGCGGATGAACACCACAGATATCAACGCACGGGCCTGTGTGACAGGTAAGCCGCTGAATGCCGGCGGTATCTCTGGGCGTGTCGAAGCGACCGGTCGCGGCGTACAATACGCTTTGCAGGAATTCTTCCGCGATGCACGGGATGTTGAGAAGGCGGGCCTTGACGGCAGTCTCGATGGCAAACGTGTCATTGTGCAGGGGTTGGGGAACGTGGGCTATCACGCGGCCAAATTCTTGTCGGATGAAGATGGCTGTAAAATTATCGGCGTCATTGAGCGGGACGGCGCGTTGTTCAATGAAGAAGGCATCGATGTGGATGCCGTGCATCAATGGTTGGTGAAGCATGGCGGTGTGTCTGGTTTCCCAGATGCCACCCACAGCCGCGAAGGCGCCAAGGTTCTCGAAGAGTCTTGTGACATCCTCATTCCGGCAGCGCTGGAAGGGGTGATCAACATGGAGAACGCTGCACGCATTCAGGCGCCGTTGATCATTGAGGCAGCAAACGGACCGGTGACGGCAGGCGCGGACGAGATCCTGCGCAAGAAAGGCACCGTGATCATTCCGGATATGTATGCGAACGCAGGTGGTGTGACCGTGTCCTACTTTGAGTGGGTGAAAAACCTCAGCCACATCCGCTTTGGCCGGATGCAGCGTCGCCAGGAAGAGTCGCGCCACCAGTTGGTCGTGGATGAACTGGAGAAAATCAGCGAAGCGCTGGGCAGCCAGTACAGCCTCACCGACAGTTTCAAGCAGAAATATCTGCGCGGGGCAGGTGAACTGGAGTTGGTGCGTTCGGGTCTTGATGACACCATGCGCATTGCCTATCAATCTATGCGAGATGTGTGGCACGACCGTGCCGATGTAGAGGATTTGCGTACAGCGGCCTACCTCGTGTCGATCGAGAAAGTAGCAGCCAGCTACCGCGCAAAAGGGCTTTAATGGTTGAGATCGCGATCAGCTGTCGATGTGGGCAGTTTGGTGCAAAGCTAAAAAATGTGAGCCCGAAGACGGGCTCACATGTGCAGTGTTACTGTAAAGATTGCCAAGCCGGCGCGATAGCGCTGGGCGCGGAAGACACGCTGATGCCGCGCAATGGATCTGATATCTATCAGACAATCCCCTCCAATCTTGAACTTGCCAAAGGTCAGGAGCATCTGGCCTGTCTGCGGCTATCGCCCAAAGGGTTGATGCGATGGTATGCGAGCTGCTGTGACACGCCAGTGTTCAACACATTGGGCGGCACAAAGCTGGCCTTTGTTGGCGTCTCGGTTCCTGCGATGCGAGGCGATGCAATTGACAAGGCCATCGGCAAGGTCGTCGCCGTTGTGCACACTAAGGATGCTCCGTTCGGTAAGGAGCCTTTGAAGGATTACGGGTTCAACAAGGCAGGTTTTGGAGTCTTGTCGCGGCATTTTGGCGCGCTGATGCGAGGGCAAGCCAAAGACACGCCTTTGTTCAAAGATGGCCTGCCTGTTGTGGAGCCGCGAGTTTTGTCTAAGAAAGAAAGGCTGGACGCGACGCCGTGATACCGTCGTTCAATCCAGTCAGTTGAAGGCGAAAGCCGCACCAAGGTTTCGGTGAAGTCTCCCATAGCGGTGCTTTTATTTTTGAACTTCAACCTTAAGCGAAAAGTCGTTCAGTCAGTGTTGGCGCTTGTCAAACACCGTTCTCCATACAAAGAAGGGCTTTATTGATGAAACGTTTCATGTCGCTCGTTGCGCTGGGTGCAGGGCTAAGCTCGCAAGCAGTGGCGCAACCTCCGGAGGGCTGGGCGTTCCAGTTGGAGAGCGCTTACCTCAACCAAAGCGACGCAGATATTTCAGCGGCCAGTTCTTTCTCCGCAGACCGTGCGTACCTCCGTTTGAGTGGAATCAATCGTCAAGCCAGTGGTCTGTCCTATGGGATCACGGCGTCGTTGGGGCAAACCGACTATGATTTTACAGATGCTGCGCCATGGGGGCGGGTGAGAGAAGAGTCTCTTTCCTTTCTTTTCTCCGGGGGAAACGCCTCAGGAATGCAGTGGTTTGTAGCCCCGTCGATCGATCGACGCGCGGAATCCGGCGCGTCAAGCAGCGACGGGGTCACGGCTGGTGTCTTTGCGGGCGTGAGCTGGGACGTGAGCGAGCGGCTCCGCATAGGTCCGGCGTTTGGTGCTTTCAGCGGGCTTGGGAGCAAGAACGCCCAAGTCTTTCCGTTTTTCCTGTTGGATTGGAGCATGACAGACCGGTTGAGTTTGACCACCGGTCCTTCACTTGGCGCGAGCCAGGGGCCTGGTCTGTCATTGAAGTATCGATTGGATGACAGTTGGGGGCTTGCGTTCTCTGCGCGTAAAGAGATCAATCGCTTTGCTCTCTCAAATTCCGGTCCAACCCCTGGCGGTGTCGGGCAGGACAGCAGTGTTCCAGTGATTGTGAGTTTAACCTACGATCCCAATCCTGGTTTGAGCTTTGCGGTCTTTGCCGGTGCTGAGGTTGATGGCCAACTTGAAGTCGAAAACGCCTCCGGCTCCACCGTCAGTTATCAACGGTATGACGCCGCGCCTTTGGTTGGTGTCGCGTTTTCGATGTCGTTCTGAGGCTGATAACTCCCTGATTGCCTTTGGGGATGTTGCGGCGCATTGTGTCGCCTAAAGTATGATCAATGTTGAGAGCCTGCGCTCGGAGGAGGGGGCAGGCTCTTGTCGTTTTAGGCTTGGATGCAGGAGGGGAAACACGCATGCGGTTTACGGGCCTCAAGGTTCTGGCAGAAGGTTTGCGCGGTAACACAGGTTGGGGCGTGCAATGGCAGGATGCGGAGCCAAAGCCGGAATATGACATGGTGATTATTGGCGGTGGCGGGCACGGGTTGTCCACGGCTTACTACCTGGCCAAGAACCACGGCATGACCAACATCGCGGTTCTGGAAAAAGGCTATCTTGGCGGCGGCAATGTCGGGCGTAACACCACGATTGTGCGGGCCAATTACTTTCTGCAGGGCAACAGCGAGTTCTATTCACACTCACTGAATCTCTGGGAGAATTTGGAGCAGGAGCTGAACTACAATGTCATGTTCTCCCAACGAGGCATGATCAGTCTGTTTCATAGTGATGGGCAACGCGACGCCTTTGTGCGGCGGGGCAATATGGTGCTCAGTCAGGGGGATGATGCGCAGCTTCTGGATCGCGAAGGTGTGCGTAAGTTGGTGCCCTATCTGGATTTCGAGCAGGGGCGATTTCCGATCTATGGCGGGCTGTATCACCCCCGCAGCGGCACCGCGAGGCATGATGCGGTGGCTTGGGGCTATGCCCGCGGGGCGTCTGATCGGGGTGTGGATCTGGTTCAGAACTGTGAAGTGACGGGCATCGACATTGAAGGCGGGGTTGTGAAAGGCGTGCAAACCACGCGCGGCGCGATCCGTGCCAAGAAGGTTGGTATTATTGTTGCCGGCCGCTCTGGTCTGGTGGCGGGCATGGCAGGGCGGCGGTTGCCGATTGAAAGCCATGTGTTGCAGGCTTTTGTGACCGAGGGGCTGAAGCCGGTGATCGACCATGTGATCAGTTTTGGCATGGGGCATTTCTATATCAGCCAGTCCGACAAGGGCGGATTGGTGTTTGGGGGGGATCTCGAATTCTACAGCTCCTATGCGCAGCGTGGGAACCTGCCGATGAAGGAGCATGTCATGGAGGCGGGCATGACGTTGATGCCGATGATTGGCAAAGCCAAGGTGCTGCGCTCTTGGGGTGGGGTTATGGATATGACGCCGGATGGCAGCCCGATCATCGACAAGATGGAAGGCATCGACGGGCTCTATATCGATTGCGGCTGGAACTACGGTGGGTTCAAAGCGGTGCCTGCGAGCGGCTGGTGTATGGCGCATTTGATGGCGACGGATCAACCCCACGAGCTTGCGGCGAAGTTTCGGTTGGACCGGTTCCGCACCGGAGTTGGTCTTATCGATGAAGAGGGCACCGGCTCTCAGCACAACTTGCACTGAGGAGACAGCGATGAAGCGAGCGATCAAATTATGTGTAGTGAGCAGCGTTTTGCTGGCAGGACCGGTTTTGGCCGAGGGGCCCGCGGAAGGCTGCTATGTGCGGGACTATTCTGCTGCGCACCTTGCAGGCCAGCCTGCACAGGTGGTCGATTGGATGCAGTTGTGGGTCTACAGCGATGAGAACCGTAACAGATTGGCCAATATGCTGGTAGGGTTCACCAATCAAGGTCACGTCGCAAACACCAAACATGCTGGACAGGTGCTGGACCAGTTTCTGTTGTGTTTTGACTATGACGGGCGCAAAGGCTGCACGGTGGAGTGCGACGGCGGCAATTTCTTCGTGACGCGCGACACCGGCGACGCCATCACGATCGAAACCAGCTATTTGACAGTTGGTTACACCGACAGCTGTGGTGGTGCTGTGGATTTGGCAGAGAAACCGGGCCAGCCAGTGAAATATAAACTGTACCGTGCTGATGCGCGTCAGTGTGAGGGCGCGCGTACGGTTTACGATTTTGCCGAAAGCGATGAGGTGATTGGCGATAGTCCGAGCAGCGACGGGGAGAGCAAATGAGGCTGTCCTGTCCGCACTGCGGTGAACGTGATCGGCGCGAGTTTTATTATCTGGGCGACGTCGGTGCGTTGAACCGGCCTGACCCGGAGGCGAGCGACGTCGAATGGGATGACTACCTGCACAATCGCGACAACCCGGCAGGGGTGACGCGCGATCTTTGGTATCATGAAGGCGGCTGTGGTGCCTGGATCGTCGTGACGCGCAATACGCTGACCCATGAGGTGAGCGCGACCGAGCTGGCGTCTGACATGCAGGAGGTCAGCGCATGAGGGTTGCAGGCAAAGGGCAGGTGGATCGGAGGCGCCCAGTCAGCTTCACGTTTGATGGGCGCACCGTGCATGGATTTGCGGGTGACACCGTGGCTTCAGCCTTGTTGGCTAATGATATCAAACTGGTGGCGCGCTCGTTTAAGTATCACCGCCCGCGGGGCGTGATGGGGGCAGGCTCGGAGGAAGCCAATGCCTTGGTCACGGTTGGGCGCGGGGCGCATCAGGAACCCAACGTGCGGGCGACGATGCAGGAAATTTACGACGGTTTGGAGGTGCGCAGCCAGAACCGCTGGCCAAGCCTTGATGTGGACTTGCTGGCGATCAATAATTTGGCGGCGCCCTTTCTTGGCGCAGGGTTTTACTACAAGACCTTCATGTGGCCCAAGGCGTTTTGGGAGCGGGTGTATGAGCCGATTATCCGCCGCTCTGCCGGTCTTGGTGCGCTGTCAGGGGATCATAACGAAGATCTTTATGAAAAGGCTTTTGCCTTCGGCGATGTGCTGGTGATTGGCGCGGGGCCTGCGGGTCTCATGGCGGCGTTGACGGCGGCGCGGGCTGGAGCGGACGTGCTTCTGGCGGATGAAGACAGCGTGCTTGGCGGGCGTTTGAACGGCGAGCGCGAAGAGATTGATGGTATTCCGGCGTCGGAGTGGGCGGCGGATGTCGTGGACGAATTGGCAGAAATGCCGAACGTGCGGCTGATGCCACGCACCACGGTGACTGGGGCTTATGATCAAGGCACCTATGGCGCACTGGAGCGGGTGAACCATCATCTGAGCGATGCAAGTGGCCGGGCTTTGGAGTGTTTCTGGCGTATTGTTGCAAAGCGCACGATCCTCTGTGCCGGTGCCATTGAACGGCCAATCGCGTTTAAGAACAACGACCGGCCCGGGATTATGGGCGCATCTGCGGTGAGGACCTACCTGCATCGCTATGGCGTGACACCGGGCAAGGCGGTGACCGTCTTCACAAATAACGATGATGGTCATCGCACCGCGCGGGATCTCAAAGCCGCTGGCGTGCACGTAACGGCCGTGTTGGACAGCCGGCAGGATAGCCTGGACGGAGAGGGCTATCCTGTAATCCGGGGTGCGGAAGTGTGTGACACCGGAGGGCGCAAGGCACTGGAAAGCGTGTCTTACCGAACGGTCAGTGGCGAAGAAAAGCTGGGTTCGGATTGTCTGGCGGTTTCTGGCGGCTGGAACCCGACGGTGCATTTGACGTGTCATATGAACGGGCGCCCTATGTGGCGCGAGGATATACAGAGTTTTGGGCCTGTCGATGGCATGGTGCCTGGCATGTCCACGGCGGGGGCGTGCAACGGGACGTTCTCGACTCTGGGCGCGTTGAAAGAAGGGGCTGCAAAGGCCAAAGAGGCAGTGGAAGCGCTTGGCTTTACGACGAAGTCTGTGGATGTACCTTCTGCCGAGGATGCGCCTTACAACTTGGCGCCGCTCTGGGCGGTGGCTGGGCGTGGCCGCGCCTGGCTGGATTTCCAGAACGACGTCACCGTGAAGGATGTGAAGCAGGCGGCCAAGGAAAACTTCCGGTCTGTGGAGCATATGAAGCGCTACACCACACAGGGCATGGCACCGGACCAGGGTAAGAACTCCAACATCGGCGCGCTGGCTGTGCTGGCGGATGCGACGGGGCGCGGGATTCCTGAGACGGGTACCACGACGTTTCGCCCGCCGTTTGTGCCGCTGAGCATTGCGGCCATGGGGGCTGGTGGACAAGGGATTGGCTTTGCGCCTGAACGGTTTACGACCAGCCATGAGGCCAGCGTCACGGATGGCGCTCCGATGGTGGAGGCGGGGTTGTGGTATCGGCCAAGCTTTTACCCGAAGGCGGGTGAAACCAAATGGCGCCAAAGCTGTGACCGCGAAGTGCTCATGGTGCGCAATGCGGTTGGGGTCTGTGATGTGTCCACCTTGGGCAAGATCGACATTCAAGGACCGGATGCGGGCGCGTTGTTGGACTTTGTCTACACCAACACCTTCAGCACGCTGAAGGTGGGCAAGGTGCGTTACGGTCTGATGCTGCGCGAAGATGGCATGGTAATGGATGATGGCACCACCGCGCGTTTGGGCGAAGATCATTTCCTCATGACCACCACGACAGCGGGGGCAGGGCCGGTGATGCGCCACCTTGAGTATGTGCATCAATGCCTGCGACCGGATCTGGATGTGTCCATGGTGTCTGCGACAGAGCAATGGGCACAGTTTGCGGTGGCCGGGCCGAAGTCGCGGGAATTGTTGGAGCAACTGATCAATGAGGACATGGACAACGCGCGGTTCCCGTTCATGGGCTGTGGTGAGATTACCGTTGGGGGCGTCTCTGGGCGGTTGTTCCGCATTTCGTTTAGTGGCGAGCACGCCTATGAGATAGCAGTGCCCGCGCGCTACGGTGAAAGCCTGTATTATATGCTTGTGGAAAAGGCTGAGGCGCTGGGCGGTGGGGCCTATGGCATGGAGGCGCTCAATGTGTTGCGCATTGAGAAGGGCTTGATCACGCATTCAGAAATTCACGGGCGCACAACAGCCTTTGACATTGGCATGGAGCGTATGGTGAGCCCAAAGAAGGACTGTATTGGGAAAACCATGAGCGAGCGGCCTGGGCTTTACGGTGATGAGCGGGAGCAGTTGGTAGGGTTAAAGCCTGTCGGTGCGGTGAAACAGCTGACTGCTGGTGCGCATTTGTATGAGCTGGACGCAAAGCCAGTGCGGCAGAATGGGCAGGGCTACACCACCTCGGTAGGGTTTTCGCCGACTTTGGAGAGCTTCTTGGGGTTGGCGTTTTTGCGCAATGGCAGGGCGCGGCATGGAGAACAGGTCATGATGGTAGACCACTTGCGGGGCGTGACCGCGCGGTGTGAAGTCTGTGATCCGGTGTTTTTTGATCCGGACGGGGGGCGGATGCGTGGTTGAATTGATTGCGAAAACGCCGTGTGACGGGCTGTTGCCGATCAGCGTTGGCGATGTGTCGCTGACCGAAGACCTGCCAGCGAGCCTGACGATGTTGACAGCGCGCAAGGGGCGGCTTGAGGCGTGCTCTGGGGTGTTGAAGTCTGTTCATGGGATGGCGATGCCAAAGCCGAACAGGGCGACGGGTACGCAAGCTGCGCGCGCCATTTGGTTTGGGCGGGACCAAGCGATGCTCGTAGGGGTAACGCCCGACAGCAGCCTTTTAAGCGAGGCGAGCGTAGTGGATCAGAGTGACGCCTGGGCAATTGTGATACTTGAAGGGGCTAGCGCAGAGGATGTGCTGGCGCGGCTTGTGCCAGTGGATGTGCGTGCGGCGCGCTTCAAACTGGGACACACAGCGCGGACTATGCTTGGGCACATGACTGTCTCAATCACCCGCGTTGGGGAGCAGGCGTTTCAGATCATGGCGTTCCGTTCCATGGCAAAAACACTTGTTCACGATTTGCAAAGGGCCATGGAAAGCGTCGCGTCGCGCGGGTAGTCTCTGCGGGTCTAAAGTGATTCAGGAGGCTTTGATGGTCCGATATACTCTCGTAGCGCTGTTGCTGAGCAGCGCAGCAGCCTATGCGGCTGATGGCAAAGAAGAGACCTGCAAATATCAGGGGCAGGTGATCAAAGCCATTCAGGACGCGCGGTTGGATCGCGTCAAAGCCAAGGACTTGGAAGAATATCTGCTGGCAAACGAACCAACCTGGCCGGAAAACTACAATGCGGCAATCACGCATTTTGCGCCTGTTGTCTATGGCGCCAAAAAGCGTGACCTGAAAAAGATCGATCTGGGCGCACAAGTTGAGCAACAGTGTCTGGACAATTGGGACCAAATTCAGGAAATGCAGAAGTCCGCTTCAAACTGACCTGATCGGATAGCCATGTCCCTACCACCCGGATTTCTAGATGAGCTTCGCAGCCGCACCTCCATTGTCGACGTGGTGGGACGCAAAGTCATGTGGGATCCGCGTAAGTCCAATCAGGGCAAGGGGGACATGTGGTCGCCGTGCCCATTTCACCATGAAAAAACCGCGTCTTTTCATGTGGATGACCGCAAGGGCTATTACTACTGTTTTGGCTGTCATGCCAAAGGGGACGCGATCAAATTTGTGACTGAAACCGAGAATGTCGGGTTCATGGAGGCGGTGGAGATTCTGGCCGAAGAGGCTGGGATGACCATGCCCAAACGCGATCCACAAGCGCAGCAAAAGGCCGATCGGCGTACGCAGCTGACTGAGGTTATGGAAATGGCTGTGCAGCATTTCCGGCTGATGTTGAACGCCGGGACTGGTGCGGAAGCGCGGGCTTATCTGGACAAGCGCGGCATGGCGCAGGACACGCGGGATCGGTTTGACATCGGTTTTGCGCCGGATGGTTGGCAGGGTCTTTGGGATGCGTTGACTGGCAAAGGCGTGGCGCCTGATCTGATTTTGGGCGCTGGGCTGGCCAAGCCGTCCAATAAAGGCGGCAAGCCCTATGACACCTTCCGCAACCGGATCATGTTTCCGATCCGGGATGCGCGCGGCAAATGCATTGCATTTGGTGGCCGTGCGATGGACCCCAACGACAATGCCAAATATCTCAACAGCCCGGAGACGGAGCTGTTTGATAAGGGGCGCAGCCTCTACAACCACGCTCCGGCGAGAGAGGCGGCGGGCAAAGGTCAGCCGTTGATTGTGGCCGAGGGCTACATGGATGTGATTGCGCTCTGTGAGGCCGGATTTGGTGCGTCGGTGGCCCCATTGGGTACGGCGGTCACGGAAAACCAGTTGCAGTTGCTGTGGCGCATTTCAGATGAGCCGATCATCGCGCTTGATGGCGACAAGGCTGGATTGCGTGCCGCGATGCGGGTGGTGGATTTGGCTTTGCCGTTGCTGGAGGCCGGCAAATCGCTGCGCTTTGCAATTATGCCTGAGGGGCAGGACCCGGACGACTTGATTAAGGCCAAAGGTGCAGGGGCAGTGCAGAAAGTGCTCGATGCCGCGATGCCGATGGTGAACCTGCTGTGGCAGCGCGAGATTGAGGGCAAGGTCTTTGACAGTCCGGAGCGTCGGGCTGCTCTCGATAAGCAGCTCAAACAAAAGATCAAATTGATCCAAGACCCTTCTATTCGCAGCCATTATGGCGAGGCGATAAAAGAACTGCGCTACCAATTGTTCCGGCCGCAACGGGGCGGGGGCGGTGGCTTCTCCGGCGGGCGCCGTGGCAAATGGAATGCCCAGCCTGCTGTCCAAGTGCACACGAAGTCTTCGATGCTGGCCGCGAGTGAAGGCCCGGTGGAGATGCGCGTGCGTGAGGCCGTGGTGTTGGCCGTGGCCTTGGTCAATCCCGAGCTGCTGGATGATTTCGAGTATGAGATCGAAAGCATGGAGTGTTTGGATCAGGACAACGCCTATCTGCGCGACGTTTTGCTGCGCTATGCCAACACGCCGGACCCGCGCAGCAATGTGGAAATGGCTTTGGGGCCAGAGATGGTTGAAAACCTGCTGCGCCAACCCCATGTCGCCATCACCCCCGCCGTACGCAAACCCGGCGATCTGGCGCTTGCGCGCATGACGCTGACCGAAGAGCTCGCAAAGCTCAAAACCGTGCGGGGCTTGAACGAAGAAATCGCCGAAGCGGAAGAAGACCTCATGAGTGTGGCTGATGAGGCAATGACCTGGCGGTTGGGCCAGGCCGCAGAGGCGCGAAACAAAGCAATGCAAACCGGCCTCGACGATGAAGGCGGGGGCGAATTTGCTGTTGGCGACAATGGGGCGCCAATTGACAAGGATGAACGGGCAGCGTTGGATGCGCTGCGAGATATGATCGATTTTACAAGGGGCGGGAGGCCGCCACGCCGGGGTTAAGGCCCCAAGGCGCAGCCTTGTAAGCAACACATGAAGAAAACGGGCGCGGTGGGGTTGCGAATCACCCTGTTGCGGGGTTGATTCGGAGCCAGCGAATCACCTTCAGCCCGAACTTGCAGGAGCACTTAATGGCCGCCAAGGACAACGACGACCAGAAGCCCGCCGATCAGGACGCCGAAATCTCGCTCGATATGAGCCAGGCCGCCGTCAAAAAAATGATCGCCGAGGCTCGCGAGAAGGGCTACATCACCTACGATCAACTGAACCAGGTTCTGCCACCTGATCAGGTGAGTTCTGAGCAAATCGAAGACGTTATGTCGATGCTGTCCGAAATGGGCATCAACATCATCGAAGACGAAGAGGCCGAGGAAGAAGAGGCGAAATCCACCGCGGTTGTTGACACGTCTTCTGCCAACCGTGGTGTGGCGATTGCCAGCGGCAACAATGAAAAACTCGACCGTACCGACGACCCGGTGCGTATGTATCTGCGTGAGATGGGCTCGGTTGAGCTTCTGAGCCGTGAGGGCGAGATTGCGATTGCCAAGCGCATCGAGGCTGGCCGCAACACTATGATCGCCGGCCTGTGCGAAAGCCCGCTGACCTTTCAAGCGATTACGATCTGGCGTGACGAACTTCTGTCCGAAGATATTCTGCTACGCGACGTGATCGATCTAGAAACCACTTTTGGCAACCAGATGGGCGAGGATGGTGACGACGACGGAGAAGAAGCTCCGGTGGCCGAAGCGGCCAACGTGACCTCTGCGCCCAAGAAGGAAGCCGAGCAGGAGCTCGACGCGGACGGCAACCCAATTGCCAAAGACGATGACGACGACGAAGACGAGCAGGCCAACATGTCGCTGGCTGCGATGGAGGCTGCGCTAAAGCCGCGGGTTCTGGAAACGCTCGACATCATCGCGCGCGACTTTGCGATGCTCTCGGATATGCAGGATGCGCGTATCTCGGCGACTCTGAATGAGGACGGCTCCTTCTCCGAAGGGGATGAGGCGACCTATCAGAAGCTGCGCTCTGAGATCGTTGAGTTGGTGAACGAGCTTCACCTGCATAACAACCGTATCGAAGCGCTGATTGACCAGCTTTATGGCATCAACCGCCGTGTGATGCAGATTGACAGTTCCATGGTTAAGCTGGCCGACCAGGCCCGTATCAACCGTCGTGAGTTTATCGAAGCTTACCGTGGTCGCGAGCTCGATCCGAACTGGCTGGACGATATGTCCGAGAAATCCGGTCGCGGCTGGCAAATGTTCATGGAGCGCTCTGTCGAAAAGGTGACCGAGCTGCGCAACGACATGGCGCAAGTGGGCCAGTACGTAGGTTTGGATATCCCTGAATTCCGCCGCATCGTGCAGCAGGTTCAGAAGGGCGAAAAAGAGGCGCGTCAGGCTAAGAAGGAAATGGTCGAGGCCAACCTGCGTCTGGTGATCTCCATTGCCAAGAAATACACCAACCGTGGCCTGCAATTCCTTGATCTTATCCAGGAAGGTAACATTGGCCTGATGAAGGCGGTGGACAAGTTTGAATACCGTCGCGGCTATAAGTTCTCGACCTATGCGACCTGGTGGATCCGTCAGGCGATCACCCGCTCGATTGCAGACCAAGCGCGCACCATCCGTATTCCGGTGCATATGATCGAAACGATCAACAAGCTGGTGCGGACCTCCCGTCAGATGCTGCACGAGATTGGCCGCGAGCCAACGCCGGAAGAACTGGCCGAGAAGCTGCAGATGCCGCTTGAGAAGGTGCGCAAGGTGATGAAAATCGCCAAGGAGCCGATCTCTCTGGAAACCCCAATTGGGGATGAGGAAGACAGCCAGCTGGGTGATTTCATTGAGGACAAGAATGCCGTGCTGCCGCTGGACAGCGCCATTCAGGAAAACCTCAAAGAGACCACCACCCGCGTTCTGGCTAGCCTCACCCCGCGTGAGGAACGGGTTCTGCGGATGCGCTTTGGCATTGGCATGAACACCGACCATACTCTGGAAGAGGTTGGCCAACAGTTTAGCGTGACCCGTGAACGTATTCGTCAGATCGAAGCGAAGGCGCTGCGCAAACTGAAGCACCCAAGCCGCTCGCGCAAACTGCGCAGCTTCCTGGATCAGTAAGTCATGTCGTTTCTGAAGAAACTCTTTGGCGGCGGCGCTGATCAAGGCGCGGCTGCTGAAAAGACGGAGCAACCAGTTGAGTATAAGGGGTATCAAATCACCCCTTGCCCAATTGTTGAAGGCGGTCAGTTCCGCATCTCTGCTCGTATTGACGGAAATGTGAACGGTGAGGCCAAGAGCCATACGCTGATCCGGGCGGATGTGATCCGAGATCGAGGCGAGGCTGTTGAGGCCTCAGTTGGCAAGGCAAAACAGATGATCGACCAGATGGGTGATCAGATTTTCTAAGCCGATTTACAGAGCAAGCTGTGATGTGCAGCATACCATCTTAGAGAAGCGTCCATTGGACGCTCTTTTCATATTTGGCTTCAAGCAGTATCCTTCCAGTAGCTGAGTTTTCCGTAGAAACGATATTTGAGATTGTTATGAAGCATGTTTCTATTTTTTGCTTGGTGGTACTGGCTGCCTGTTCGGAAACAACTGGAAGTGGGAGCGGTGGTTACGTGACTACCGGAGGGATTCGAGTGAATCCCGTTTCACAAGATGTCTTCGAAGTTGCCGCGCGACCCAATCTCAATATGCATAATGCGCTTTGGTGTGGAGCGGGGAATTACGCTGGTCAGGCCTTAGGCGCACCCGCTGGTGCCAGAGTTTATGTCGTTGGAGAAGCTGGCCCAGGCTTCACCAGCGACAGCCGGGATGCGGCGCAATTTTCTTTGAAACCATCTGGGCAAGCACAGGGCGCTTCAGGTCGCAAGGGGTCGTGGGGCCCACGGATTGGCGAGGACAAGTTTGTTGGTGACGCGCGCGATTATTGTTGGAGGTTGCGCACCGGGTTCTTTTTCTAAGTGGACAACTTAGGGCTGTCAGTGCGTTCTCTGGGCGGTTTTTAGAAAATTGGAGCGGCTGCTGCCGCAAGGAGGTCGAAATGAAGAACGTTTCAGTAGGTTTGGGCGTGGTTGCTTTTTTGCTAGTTGGGTGTGCCGATGGCAGTAGCGATGGCTTCGTCTCGCGAGGCGGCATTCGTGTCGATCCTGTAAACGCTGATGTATTTGAGGTGGGTGTTCGGCCAGGTGCTGTCGAGGCAAACTTCTGGTGTGGTGCCGGTGACTATGCGCGGCGTCAATTGGGCGCTCCGGATAGCGCACGCGTCTATGTTGTTGGTGGCTCCGGCCCAGGGACAGTGAGTAATAACCCGGAAACTGCACAGTTCTCTTTGAAACCGCCGCAATTGGCGCAAGGCGCGACGGGGCGTTCCGGCGGTTGGGGTCCGAAACTTGGACAGAGCAAATCTGTTGGCATTGCCCGGAACCAATGCGGCGTCGATAGAAACGATTTTTGGTCTTAAGCCGTGTTAAGGACTGTAGATGAGCAGGTGGTTTTTCATTGCGAGCATTTGCGTTGTTTCGGGGTGTGAAGGCAGTACAGCGCTTTACAGCGCGAAACGGCGTGCGTGCTAATCCCGTAAATGCGGACGTCATTGAAGTGTTTGCGCGTCCTGGCGGATTGCATTCTGATTTCTGGTGTGGGGCGGGGAGCTACGCCTCCCAAGTACTGGACGCGCCAGATAATGCCCCTTTGTACGCGGTCGGTGGCGCAGGATCCGCGGTTACAATGAATGGTCCGGACGCGGCACAGTTTTCACTGAAGCCGCCTGAGCAAGTCACAGGTGCCACAGGGCGTCCTGCAAAGCGTGGGTGGGGCCCCGAAGTTGGGCAGTCCGCGAGTGTCGGTGGTGCACGCCGTAGCTGTCGACCTCTACCGCGAAATAATGACTAAAGGCTGGTGTTATTGAGCGCATGACCCAGGCTGATTTTCATGTTTCAACGTCTGGAGCAGGTCTCTACGAATTCACTGGTAAAGTGGTTAGGTGGGTGTCCCAGAGTGGGCACACCGGATTGTTGACGCTGTTTGTGCGCCACACGTCCTGTAGTTTGCTCATTCAGGAAAACGCGGATCCGGAAGTACAAACCGATCTGCAAAATTTTTTTCATCGCCTTGTGCCACCGACGACAGATCCGTCGATGCGCTACCTGACACATAGCTATGAAGGGCCGGACGATATGCCTGCGCATATCAAGGCGGCGATGATGCCGGTGTCTTTATCCATTCCGGTTACAAACGGTCAACTGGCACTGGGAACTTGGCAAGGAATATATCTGTTCGAACACAGGAATGCGCCGCACACGAGACGTGTGGCAGCGCATTTAGGTGCATGAATGGAAAGACCACTGGGCCTTTGAGTTTGATATAGGGTCGTGGCGGAAAAACTTCAGGGGGAAAGCTGAATGTGGTTTCCCAGTACCGCCTATCTTGGGGTGGCTTTTTGCCTCTACCCAAAGGCTTGTAGCTCTCCTATAGTGCCTGTGGATAACTTGGGAAAATACCCAACCCACGCCGTAACGTACTGCGGCACAGGCAAAGAGCAGTTGGAACAAGGGGAAGTCTATGCGCTGTCCGTTTTGCGGAAACATCGACACTCAGGTGAAAGATTCGCGGCCTGCGGAGGATCATGTATCGATCCGACGTCGCCGGTTTTGCCCCGCTTGCGGCGGACGCTTTACAACCTACGAACGCGTTCAGCTGCGCGACTTGGTGGTGGTGAAATCCAACGGGCGTCGCGAAGATTTTGACCGCGACAAGCTTGAGCGCTCGATCCGTATTTCCATGCAGAAACGCCCGGTTGAGCCGGAACGTATTGATCAGATGATCAGCGGCATCGTGCGGCGTCTGGAGAGCATGGGCGAGACGGATATCCCATCCAAAACCATCGGTGAGATTGTCATGGAAGCCTTGGCGCGGATTGATACCGTGGCTTACGTGCGCTTCGCCAGCGTCTACAAGAACTTCCAAGCCGCCGATGACTTTGATAAATTTGTGAGCGAACTGCGTCCCGATCCATCTCCTGAGGACTAAACATGACTGATCGCCGTTACATGGCGTTGGCCCTGTCATTGGGCCGACGCGGTCAGGGTGTCTGCTGGCCAAATCCGGCCGTGGGCTGTGTCATTGTGAAGGACGGGCGTGTTGTAGGACGAGGTTGGACTCAGCCCGGCGGACGCCCCCACGCGGAGCCGGTCGCCTTGGCGCAAGCCGGTGCAGCGGCGCGCGGTGCGACGGCCTATGTGACGCTGGAACCCTGTGCCCATCATGGACAAACACCGCCCTGTGCCGAGGCGCTGATTGCGGCGCAGGTGGCTCGTGTTGTGGTGGCGGTTGAAGACAGTGACGCGCGGGTGTCAGGGCGGGGGCTGGCGATGCTGCGCGACGCAGGCATTGAAGTGACGACCGGTGTTCTGGCGGATGAAGCGGCGCGGGATTTGCAGGGGTTCTTCCTGAAAACCGATCTTGGTCGTCCCTTTCTGACTTTGAAATTGGCAACCACATTGGACGGGCGGATCGCGACGGCCACGGGAGAAAGCCGCTGGATCACCGGGCCGGAGTCGCGCCGGGCTGTGCATGGCATGCGTTTGCGGCATGACGCGGTGATGGTTGGCGGTGGCACAGCCCGGGCGGATGATCCGTCGCTGACGGTGCGCGACTTTGGAGATGTGGCGCAGCCGGTGCGCGTGGTGGTGTCGCGACGCTTGGACCTGCCATTGATGAGTGTCCTTGCGCAAACGGCCAAAGACATACCGGTTTGGATTGTGCATGGCACCGATGCAGATGCGTCTTTACAGCAAACCTGGCGAGATCTTGGGGCGACGTTGCTACCATGCCCGCTGGAGGGCGTGCATTTGTCCGCGAAAGGCGTGTTGGAGGCGCTTGGGAAGCAGAGGTTAACGCGGGTGTTTTGCGAGGGCGGTGGGGCGCTCGCGGCGTCGTTGTTGGCCGCAGACATGGTGGACGAGCTCATCACCTTCTCCGCGGGCGTTGTGATCGGGGCAGAAGGCCACCCGGCGATTGGCGCTATGGGATTGGCGCGACTGGGCGAAGCACCGCGGTTTGATCTGGTGTCGCACCGGCGCATGGGACAGGATGTCATGAGTGTTTGGCACCGCATCGAGGCGCAGCGCCATCCGCGTTGAGACTCACCGCCAGAGCGATTGGTAGCTTGCAAAGCGACCTTGCAGTTTTGACAGCAGTCGGTTGCCCCAGCCAGGGTGCGGGATGTCTCCGGACGCCAGTCGTTCCAAAGCCACTTCAACAGGGCAGGGTAGACCTGATACCGGGTCGCGGTAGCGGGGATAATCGATGAGCGCTGCATGTACCAAGCCTTCGAGGCTTGGCTTTGCTGTGCGGCGCGCGGGAACGTCGCCGCGATCATCAGTGAGCCCCCAGCCTGCGTAAAACGGAGCGCCCAAAGTGGTGACTTTGCAACCGTGCAGCAGTGCTTCGAAACCGGTCAGTGAAGTCATGGTCCAGACCTCATCGACCTCTTCAAGAAGCGCGGCCATGTCGGCTTGGTCCAGAACTATATCTGCTAACGCTTCGGCCTCTGCGCGCGCGATATGCCCTTTGCGAAGGCCTGTTTCGACGTCGGGGTGCGGCTTGTATAGAATGCGGGCGCTTGGATTGGCCGCGCGCGTGGCCTTCAGCAGATCGAGGTTCGTGCTGATCTCCGTTGTACCGGTGAGGATGGAGGCGTCGTCTTCGACTTGGCCGGGCACCAGAATGCGGTGACCTTTGGGGAGATCGAATGAGGAGCCGCCAAGGTTATATTTGGTAATTCGGTTTTTTTTCAACGCTTTGATCAGCTTCTCAGTGCGGAGCTGTTGATCAGGGCGCAATGTGGCACGGTCTGAAATCAGACGTTCTAAGCGGCTTTCCTGCTCAGGGTCATAGTAGATGCCAAGGTCGTCGCAGACCAATGACATAGGGGGCACCAGCTCAGCGCCAAGGCCACGGGAGCGTAGGAAACCGTCTTCGATCCGTTTCGCGCCGTCGGGGCCGGGTTTGTTGGCCCAGACCATGGCAGGGCGAGGAGAGCGTTTCTTCTCAAATGTCAGTGCTTTGTGTCTGCCAAAGAAACCTTGAAGTGGTTTGCGTTTCCACATCCGCATGCCAAAGGCGTTCCAGCCGTGGCGATCCTCGCGCCAAGCACGCGATTGGGTCGCGAGCTGTTCGAGGCTGTCTTCAAGTTCGCAGAGTGTATCCCGGCAAGGATCATACCAAGTCGGGTAAAGGATCATCGCAGCGGCAAAGAGTTGTGCGCGGGTCAGGCGGCGTTGGCGCCGGTAGAGCGGGAACTCGTCCTGTGTGAGGTCCCAGCCGGCATAGAAAGGCTGCCCAAACACGCGGGGTTTGTGCCCCGCTAGAATGGCTTCGAAGCCGAGCTGTGAGGAGACTGTGTAGACCGCGATGGCGCCGTCGAGCAGTACCCATGGGCTGATCGGGTCGGTGTAGAGCGCGACGTTGTCGCGGGTATCTTTCTCGCCATAGTAGCCTGCACGGGCCCCGTTTTGGGTCTCAGGGTGGGTCTTGATCAAGACACGCGCGCCGGGGTTCTCCTCCTGCGCCATGACCAGCATTTCTTGGAACCGCAGGTCATTGGCAGCAGAGGCAGTCACTGCGGCATCGTTGCGGGTTTGGTCGATCACCAGCACATAGCCGGGATCGGGTGCTGGCAGGTCAGGATCAACTGCGGCGTATTTGGTGAGATGAGCTTCCTTAAGACGTTCAATGGCGCCCCGGGCCCGGTTCAAGAGCACGGTGTCGTCCAGCGGGTCGTGCTTGAGAAGCCTTTCCAAGTCAGAGGGTTGGCTTGGATCAAAATGTGGGCAGGTGCCATCGATCATCAGGCCAATAGGGGGCTCTTTGCCGGTGCGCCCGGGGAAGAGGGAGCGCAGGAAGGCGTCCTCACAATAGAGCTGCTTGGCACCGGTTTTGTCTGCCATAGCGTGCCCGCGATCAGCCGTTGGGCTGTTGCCCCAGATCGCGATCAGGTCCTCTGCGGTCGGGCGGCCAAAGCGCAGTTCATATCCTGCGAGTGACAGGATGCGGCGCAGGCGCTTTTGAAAGAAAAAGCCGCCATTAAATGCAAAAAGCCGCCGGGGAACGTCGACCCCGACGGCTTGATTTTCGTAATCGCTCTGCACGTTTAGAGGCCGCCGAGGCTGCTCAATGTGTCAGCAGAGGTCAGAGTACCCGTGATCGCCGAAATGGTTTTGTCCCAAGTCGTGATCGGAGCCTCAGTGACATAAAGCGTGTCGCCGTCGCGGATGATGAAGTCCCGCGCCATAAACATGCCGTTGGGCTTGGTCAGATCAAGCACATAGACCATGCGTTGCGCCCCAATGAGGTCCTTACGGCCAAGCACGTTGTTGGCAACTTTGTCTGCTTCGTTGCGGAAGACAAACACGCCTGTCGGGTCGGAGTTGGTTGGAGTCAAACCGCCAACCTGAGCCAGTGCTTCAATCGCCGAGAGGTCTTTTGTGAAGAAGTTCACACGGCTTTGAGTGCCGGTGGCGCCCAGTGCGGTGAACGCGCGGGTGTCCTCTTCGACCAGAATGCGGTCACCGCCGCGCAGGGCAATGTCGAGCTCAGGGCTGTCATAAAGGTCCTGGAACCAAATCTGCCCGGTTTCTTTACCGCGAAGAACGGTGATCTGGGCGATCTCAGGCACAATGGTAACGCCGCCAGCTTGTGCCAGCATGGTGGACAGCGTTCTTGTCGGACGTTCGATCGGGTAAACACCCTGTGCGCCAACTGCGCCCACTAGGGAAACGGTGGCACCGTCACCAGCAGCGCGGCGCACTTCGACCTGTGGATCGGGAGTCTGTTCTTCGAGTTTGGAAGAGATGATGCGGCGGATGCCTTCGGGTGTGTTGCCCGCAGCGCGGATGCGACCGGCGTAAGGCACAAAGATAAAGCCTGCGCCGTCGACTTGAACTTCTTCAAGCACCGCAGCCACTTGGCCCTCTGGACCCAGAAGCGGCTTGTCGACGTTTTCCCAAATGGTCAGCGCCAGAATATCGCCCGGTCGAATCGTGTCAGACCCAAGTTGGCCCGCGTTTTGGAAGCCGTCGGAAAAGCCAAGGGCGGGTACCACAGCGGTGGCGCGGGAGACGCGGTCGTTTACGGCCACGATGAAGGCGTCGCCCTCGCGTTGCACAGAACCTGCGTAGATTTCGCGTTTGTTGGGGCCGGAGCGCGGCACAAGGGTGCACGATGCAACGGCGGTCGCCAGCGTCAAAACAACGGCGCACTTCCCCAGTCGGGATGCAAAGGATTTCACTGCTCGGTCTCCTCGACCTGATTATTCTGCCTCAGTTTTTTGAGACAACTTACAGAAATCCTAACTAAAAATCCAGCGCTAGACCTTGTGGTCGCTACTTCACCAGACGCAACTGTTGCCTTGGTGCCGCTGTGCCAGCTGCAAGCGCCTGATAGGGGTCGAGGTCAGACAGCATCATGTCGACAACTTGGCGCATCAGGCGGCGGCGCCCGCGTGCCGAGTAAAAACCGCCAGGAACTTGGCTGGTTTCAAGTAGATAGCGGCGGTAGGTTTTATAAGCACGGTTGTCTGGGCGCATGGCAGCGGCAAAAAAGTCTGGCAGGGACTGCGTGCTGACAAACTCGGGCTGGTTGTAGACCGCATCGCCAAAGGCTTTAATCGGGATACCGCGCCAAAGCACCTGTTGCGCGGCGGTCGAGTTGACGGTCACGGCGGTGCGGGTGTCATTTAACAGCTGCGCCAGTTTGCCGCCACGCACGTAGTGCACACGCTTGGAAACGCCGTAACGTTTTGACAAATCACGGATCTCTTTGCGCAACGGCACGCGGCCGTCTTCAAGGGGGTGGGCCTTAAACACCAAGTGGTGGTGTTGCGGCGCGCTTTGCGCGAAATTCTCAATCACCAGCGACAGGAAGTCGGTCATCGTGTCAAAGGGCGAGTGCTTTTGAAAGCTGCTGTCATGTTCAAGTTGCAGCAATGCCAGATGATACGGGAACCCACCGTAGCGAATGCGGAGCGTGGCGATGCGGCGTTCGATCGCGTGGAAGGGCATCAGCAGAAGTCGTTGTAAATACAGCTGAAATTCGCGTGTCACCGTCAATGAACGGTGCGGCTTGAAATTGCGGAATTTGCGGTTGGTGAACATCACAAACCAATGGTAGAGCGCGCCATAGAAGACGTGGTGGCGCATGTCGCCCCAATGGCCCGGCGGCATCGGGGTTTCCATATCCGAGCCTTCCAGCGCTTTCTCCATCTGCGCGATGTCCATGTTCATCAGGCGCGAGTTGCCGTTGGAACCGCCGCGCTCATAGGTCACCCAATAGGGGCGTAGATAGCCTTCTTCAAACACGTGCACGCGGATGCCGGCGGCTTTGGCAATCTCCACCGCCTGTGCATGGATCGGGCGCACGTCGCCGTAAAGCACGATATCGGTCACGCCTTTGTCCGTCAGGATGTTTTTGTAGGTCTCGGGCCAAGCCTCGGGGGTATCCAGATAGGGAATGAAGCTCTTTTGATGAGGCCAGAACGCGCGGTCTCCAGCATTAAATCCAACCCTCCAGACCGTGGCACCCGAGCGGCGTAACATACGTGCAAGCGCTGCAAAAAACGGCCCATGGGGGCCTTGCAGGAACAGGAACACTTTGTTGTCGCCGGACGGAATTGTCATAACGGTCAAACCTATACGCCTTCTCTTAAGGAAATGTTAGTCCAGCGGCGTGGCAAAAATATGGTCATCGATTGCCGCAGTCTGGGCGGCTTGTCTTGGGGCGGTTCGGCCTGTAGGTCTTAGGCCGATCACAGATATGGAGCGCGGCCCGTGTTTACCGGAATTATCACTGACGTTGGCGAAATTGTTGCCTTGGAGCAGCGTGGCGACCTTAAGGCACGCATCAAGACGGCCTATGACACCACAGGCATTGAGCTGGGTGCGTCGATTGCCAGTGATGGCGTCTGCCTGACCGTTATTGCCTTGGGCGATGATTGGTATGACGTTGAAATATCAGCGGAAACCGTGTCCAAAACCAACCTCGGTGACTGGACAGAAGGGCGGCCGGTGAACCTTGAGCGCGCCTTGAAAGTGGGCGACGAACTGGGGGGGCATATTGTGTCCGGCCATGTGGATGGTGTGGCGGAAATTGTGGCCATGAAGGACGAGGGCGATAGCACGCGCTTCACCTTCAAAGCCCCGGAAAGCCTGGCAAAATTCATCGCACCCAAAGGCTCTGTAGCGCTGAATGGCACGTCGTTGACGGTGAATGAGGTCGATGGTTGTGACTTTGGGGTGAATATCATTCCTCACACCAAAGAGGTCACCACCTGGGGCCACGCCAAGGTGGGCGACAAGATCAACCTCGAGATCGATACGCTGGCGCGCTATGTGGCGCGGCTGGCGGAGATGTCGTCTTAAACCACCGAACGGTGGAGGCAACACGTCGGTATACCGTCTGTATCGCGGCTGTTTTGCGGAGGTGCGTTTTTGGCGCCTGTTGCATGGGCTGAATGCGTTAAGATTTTCAGAACTGTGGGCCAGGTCCCAGACCCCCCAATTTCTTGCGGCAAATGAAGGGGCACATATTTGTCGCCTCATGTCAGGCTGCGCACGGGTTGAACTTGTCAGTTGTTCCGAAGGCGAGCGCTAACACCTGATTGATCGCGCATTCGCGCACAGTGCCGTTGCGTTTTTGAGGGCTGGGGCGTCGTGGCTGCACTGGCAATCGCGGTTCGCATGGGCTATCTGAGCCGCAACCAAGCGGAGAGACCTAATGTCCTTTGAACAGCCCGGACCCGTTGAGCAGAGCCTGCGTGACGCGATCAGCCCAATTGAAGAGATCATTGCCGACGCCAAAGCGGGCAAGATGTATATCCTTGTCGACCATGAGGATCGCGAAAACGAAGGCGATTTGATCATCCCAGCGGAGTTTGCCGATGCGGATGCGATCAACTTCATGGCCACGCACGGGCGCGGGCTGATCTGCCTGCCGATGACAGCAGAGCGTATTGACCGTCTGGGGCTGCCAATGATGGCGGTGAACAACTCGTCCCGTCACGAAACTGCGTTCACCGTGTCGATTGAGGCGCGCGAAGGTGTGAGTACCGGGATTTCTGCGGGCGACCGTGCGCTGACGATTGCCACCGCGATCAACGAGCAGAACACCATGGCGGCGATTGCCACACCGGGTCACGTGTTCCCGCTGCGCGCCAAACGTGGCGGTGTATTGGTGCGGGCCGGTCATACCGAGGCCTCCGTGGACATTTCCCGTCTGGCGGGCTGTCACCCCAGCGCGGTGATCTGCGAGATCATGAATGAAGACGGCACCATGTCGCGTCTGCCGGAGCTGGTCGAGTTTGCAAAGAAGCACGACATGAAGATCGGCACGATCAGCGATCTGATTGCCTATCGCTCGCGCAACGATAACGAGGTGGTGGAAACCTCGCGCGAGACTGTCACGTCTGAGTATGGCGGCGATTGGGAGATGCGGATTTTCACCGATCAGATTCACGGCATCGAGCATGTTATGATGATTAAAGGTGACATCAGCACGCCTGAGCCTGTTTTGGCACGGACCCATGCGTTGCATGAAGCCAGCGATGTTTTGGGTTTGGGGCCGAAATCTGTGAACGAGCTGCCCGCGGCGATGCGCAAGATTGCCGAAGAGGGCCGGGGGGTGGTTTGTCTGTTCCGCGAAGTGCGTCACGGTCTCTATGCGGAAGAAGATGAAGGCCCGCGCACGGTGAAACGCACCGGTCTGGGCGCGCAGATCCTGTCCAACCTGGGCTGTTCCGAGCTGATCCTGCTGACAGACAGTCCGCAAACAAAGTATCTTGGCCTGGACGCCTATGGGCTGTCCATTGTGGGCACTCGCCCGATCCTGACGGAGGAATAAGTCATGGCTGGCGCTGAAAAACACTACATCATGCCGCGTGCGGAATTTGATAAGCCGGTGAAGCTGGCGATTGTGATGTCGCCTTATTACAAGGACATCGCCGACAATATGCTGGCCGGGGCCGTGGCCGAGATCGAAGCTGTGGGCGGCACCTATGAGGTGGTCGAAGTGCCCGGCGCGCTGGAAATCCCAACGGCGATTGGCATCGCAGAACGTATGAGCAACTTTGACGGTTACGTGGCCTTGGGTTGTGTCATTCGGGGCGAGACCACCCACTATGAGACCGTGTGCAACGATAGCTCGCGCGCGATCCAACTGCTGGGCCTGCAGGGGCTGTGCATTGGCAACGGCATCCTGACCGTGGAAAACCGCCCGCAGGCCGAGGTGCGCGCGGATCCCAAAGATCAGAACAAAGGCGGTGGTGCGGCGGCTGCGGCCTTGCATCTTGTGGCGTTGAGCCGTAAGTGGGGCGCTCAGCGCAAGGGAGTCGGCTTTATGCCCGCTTCTGAGGAAATCAAGATCGCTGGTGAACTCAAGGACAATCCGACGGCATGACCCTATCCGGTAACCAGAAACGCAAGATGAAATCCGCTTCCCGCCTCTATGCGGTGCAGGCGCTCTTTCAGATGGAGCACTCCGGCCAGACTGTTGATCAGGTGCGGGTGGAGTTTCTGGATCACCGGTTTGGCGCCGAGGTGGATGACGGCACCGACATGATCGAAGGCGATGTGGACCACTTCCGCAAAACCATCGAAGATGCGGTGAACTATCAGGCGCCGATTGACCAGATGACCGACCGTGCATTGGTGGCGAAATGGCCGATCGACCGGATCGACCCAACCCTGCGGGCGCTGTTCCGGGCGGCGGGTGCCGAGCTGCTGCAAAGCGATGTGCCAGCGAAAGTGGCGATCACAGAATATGTGGCGATTGCCAATGCCTTCTTCCCAGACGGCAAAGAGGGCAAGTTCGTGAACGCGGTGCTGGATCACATGGCCCGCGAAGCCAAGCCCGAAGCCTTCTAACGCGGTTTATCCTACATTAACTTTGCTAAGTCAGTGTGACGCGCAATCGAAGGGTTGCGCGTTTTTGCGCTTTGGTCGCGGTGCGGCCAATGTGTCGCGCTTCTGTGACTTGCCGTTTTCAAACGGCTGTCGTTTAATGGTGTGTGAGGAGGCACTGCCATGCCAAAGCTGATTTCACTCTACATTCGTCAGGTGGCCATTGGGTTCGCCATTTCTGCCGCCTTTGTGGCGATGCTGCTGTATTTCAACGTTGCCAATCTGTGGCATCTGGTGAGCAGCAGTTCGGACGGCGTTCTGGCGGTGATTGTCATGTGGGTGCTCAACGGCATTGTCTTTGCCGGGGTGCAGTTTGGCATCGCGATCATGCGCATGAAGGACGATGATCAGCCAGGGGGTGGCAAGCGCAGCGCGCTGCCGGTGATGCTGGCAGAGCCGGTGCCGGTGAAGATTGACCGCCGCACCCCGCAACAGCGTCAGATCCGCCGCTGATCCGGTTTGGATAGATTGAATTCTGCAAGCGCCCCAATCGCGGGGCGCTTTTTGTTTCGGGTCAGTCCATGCTGTGCAGGTTGGACAGGAAGCCGTGCCAGCCCTTGTCGAGCGCCATCACCAGGCCGAAGCCGTCGACGTCGGTGGGCAGCCCGGAGTGGATCAGCGTCAAACGCGTGCCGCCGGGCGCCTCGGTGAGTTCCCACTCGACGGTGCTCATGGTGCCGTTCATCGGGTCAACGGTGAAATCCCACTTCATGTAGTCATGTGGGCTGGCCTCGACCACTTTGCCCCAACACATGCGATCGCCGTCTTTTTGCGAGCGCAGGGTGTAGTCTTCCCCCTCTGCAAGGTCCTTCTCAGCCGGGTGGAACCATTCGTTGAGCAGGTCGGCTTTTGTCAGAAAGTCCCAGACGCGGCTCTTGGGCGCGGCCAGAAAAACCGATTTGCGAATGGTGGTGTCTTGGGAAAGTTCAGCCATTGTTGTGTCCAGTGTCATCTGTCGTTTCCTTTTCAATTGCGGTTTTCAATGCGTCGAGACGATCGTCCCAGAACTGGTCAAACCAGCCCATCCATTCCAGCGCAGGTTTGAGCGCCAAGGCGTTGAGGGAATTGACCTTTTCTCGCCCACGCGGGGCCACGGTGATCAACCCGCCATCGCTGAGCACCACGAGGTGCTTCTTCACTGCGGCGCGGGTCATGTCGAAGTTGTCTGCCACCTCTGCGATGGTCATGGGTTCCTGACCCAACAGGCGCAGGATGTCGCGGCGTGTCGGATCGCCAAGAGCGCGGAACACGGGTTGGAGGGCGTCGGGCATAGCTGTCTCGTTCAAGTGATACCATTTGGTATCTCAATATATGTGATACCATTTGGTATCTAGTCAAGCGTGTTGGTTATACCGGGGGAAAGGTGTCGCAGGTGCAGCCACTCGGGTTGTGCGAAACCTCAAAGACGGGCATCACTGTAGCAGACGTTCAAGATCCAATAATTGCAGGTGTTTTCAGGCTCGTGGCACGTGGTTTTTCCTCTCAGACTCTGGCGACGGGAAGCATCCTTGTGGCATTGGCTGTCCTGTTCATGAAAATTGTGGCGTGGCGGCTAACAGGATCGGTGGCGCTCTATTCCGATGCGATGGAATCCTTTGTGAATGTGGCCGGGGCCGTGTTGGCCTGGGGGGCGATTTGGATTGCAGAGCGGCCCGCGGACAAAGGGCACCCGTTTGGGCACCATAAGGCGGAAAATTTCTCGGCGATTGCTGAAGGCTCGCTCATCGTGGTGGCGGCGGTCTTGATCTTGCAGGAGGCAGTGACAGCCCTTGGTGCGTCGACACAGCCGGAGATTGGCGCGATTGGCTTGGGGGTGAGCGGTGTTGCTCTGGTGCTGAACTTCGTTTGGGCGCGAGTCTTGATTGGGGCAGGGCAACAGCGGCGCTCGCCTGCTTTGGAGGCCAACGGGCGTCACTTGATGACAGACGTTTGGACCACCGCAGGTGTATTGGTGGGGTTGATGCTCGTTGCTCTGACCGGGTGGCACATCCTGGACTCACTTCTTGCGGCTGTGGTGGCGCTCAACATTCTTCGAGAGGGCTGGAAGGTTGTCGTCTCCTCCGCAGGCGATTTGATGGATTCGTCGGTGGCCTCTGAGGAACGCGAGGTGATTGAGGTTGCCGTGAGGGGGGCCTCTCAAGGTGCTTTGCAAATTCATGACCTGAGAACACGGCGCGCGGGTCGGGTGGTGTTCATCGAGTTTCATTTGGTGGTCGACGGGCAGATGACCGTACATCGTGCACATGAGATCTGTGACGCGATTGAGGACAGCATTCAGGCGAAAATTCCCGAGGCGCGTACCACCATTCACGTGGAGCCGGATGACATGCTGGAGGCAAGTGGGCTGGAGCCGGAGTGAGGTGAGATCTTCAGACGACTGAAGTGTAAAGTGGCGGGCCCGCAAACGCAGCCGTGTGGTTATCTCATTCCCGAGGACCTGTATATACAGGTGGGCGCCAGGTAACCAGGCCAGGACCAGGACAGAGCCAGCTCCCTCGGAATTGCTTAAGGCCACCGGAATGCAACCGTATCACGAGAAGGGCAGCACCCGCCGACCCTTTATCTAGGCGCAGCGCAGAGGCGGCGCAAGGGGCAGGGGGCGCAAATCGCCTCTTGCATTTTGTTCTCTATATGTTCACGCTGTTGCCATGGAAGACACGTCCCTTATCACGATGCAGCCCGGCCAATTGCTGGCCCGTGGAGTCAGTCGCCATTTGCGCAGCCATGGCTATGTCTCGATTGAGGAATTTGTGCCCACGCGCGGCCTGCGGGTGGATGTGATGGCCCTTGGACCCAAAGGGGAGCTTTGGGTAATTGAGTGCAAGTCCAGCCGGGCGGACTTTCAGACGGACACCAAATGGCAGGGCTATCTGGAGTGGTGTGACCGATATTTTTGGGCGGTGGATACGGAATTCCCTACCGATTTGTTGCCGGAGGGCACAGGGCTGATCTTTGCGGATGCCTATGATGCGGAAATCATCCGCATGGCGCCGGAGGACAAACTGGCTCCGGCGCGGCGCAAGAAGATGATCCAGAAGTTTGCCACCGACGCGGCGCGGCGATTGCATCGGTACCGCGATCCCAAACTGGCCCCGATGCCGGAAGAAAGCTCTTAAGCATTCTCAGTCCCCAAATATCCCGGGGAGGAGGTGCAGCTTGCTGCAGCGGAGGGGCTGGCCCCTCCTGAAAATTTATTTCGCCATCTGGCGGGCAGTGGCCGCCGCCGCGCGAATTTCCTCGGCGATTTCTTCTGCTTCTTCCGGGTCAAAATCCATCGGGATTTCGATGCCGCCGCCTTCGATGTAAATCCGCACAAACCCCTGATCGGTAGGGCCGATTTGCAGGTTGGCTTCGATGTCGCTTTCGGTGTTGATGCCCATGACTGTCTCCTGACGGATGTGTGGCCCCAAGGGGCACGTTCTCTTATCTTGGGAATTCGGGTATCGTGATCGCGGCCCAAAGGCAAGGATACCGCAGCTTTGAGCCTGTCTAGAACGGACGAGGGAACGATTATGATTGGCGATATCACGCTGCGGCCCTTTACGGAGGCGGATCTGGATTGGCTGGTGGAAGCCCACGCTACGCTTTATGCGCGCGAGGAGGGGTTTGACGACAGTTTTGGGCCCTTGGTGGAAACCATACTGCGGGGGGTCCCGCTGAAGCATGATGATGTGCGCGAGCGCGGTTGGGTGGCGACGCATGAGGGGCACAGGCTGGGCAGTATATTCTGTGTAGAAAGTTCCCAGTCAAGCTGGGCCAAATTGCGTTTGTTTCTGGTGCTGCCACAGGCGCGCGGATTCGGTTTGGGGCAGCATCTTTTAGAGACGTGTTTAGGGTTTGCCCGCGGGGTTGGCTACGACGGCATGACGCTGTGGACCCACAAAAGCCACGCGGCCGCCTGCGCGCTCTATGAAAAAAACGGCTTTGCGCTTGAGGCTGAGAAGCCGGTGTCAAACTTTGGTTGTGATCTGATCCAACAAACATACAAAATTGTATTTTAGGTGCTTGCATCCCCCGAACACTGGCGGTAAACCGCCCTTGTTGCCGCCTTAGCTCAGTTGGTTAGAGCACTGGTTTGTGGAACCAGGGGTCCTCCGTTCGAGCCGGAGAGGCGGTACCACCCCCCCTTTTATTGAGAGTAGAGCCTGATTTGGTGCATGCCGCGTTGCGCATCGATCCTGTGTGCGCGCGTCATAAAAATGTGGGGCGGCTGCGGGAGGACACAACCCGCAAACCGCCCCGAAACGTTGACACACCGATGGGGATGTAAGTGCGTCAACGGGCGTTGATGGAGGGATGATCCATCAACAGGGAGTGTTCTTTGCCCCCACGGCAGAGTGCCGTAGGGCTGAGGTTAGGGCGCCTTGCCTTTGAGCAGCCATTGTTCAAACAGCGCCACATCGCTGGCGGGCCAGGGGCCGTCATTGGGCATGCTGCCATCTTTCAAGCGAGACAGAATCAAGCCGCCGTGCTGGCAAACTGTCTCGTAGGAGCCGAGATCGAGGTCACGGACCATCATCATCATGGCGATGTCGTATGGGCGAAACAGCGGGCGGATGTCGCGCGCGAACTGAGGTGTAAAATCCTCCGAAAAGGTCAACTGTGGCGCGACGGCCATCTCAGACAGCCCCAGCTCGGGTTTCAGAAGCGCCAGCTTGTTGTTGCATTGCGCGTGGCAGCGTACCCCGACAAGCGGCTTCCCAGGTCCCCAGAAATTGTCGATGTCGACATCCGTTAAGGCTGTGTCGGCACACACACGTGTGAGCACCGGCAGGGTTTTAACATCTGCGTCTGGGGCGATGGCGTGCAGATCATACGTTAGAATGCCGTCTTCCGGCGGGCTTCGGTACTGGTGGCGCGTCAGCGTCGGTGTGCGCCATCCCGAGGTGACCGCGCGCGCCTGCACTTGTACCAGAAGATTGGCAGACTGCGATTCTTGTCGGGTCAGTGACACCTCATCGACAGCATAAATCCGTTGGCACATATGCGGCTGGTCCTTTGGCATGATGATTTAGGCGGTCACGTGATAGCCGCGGGTCCGGTAAGCCTCGGCAATGCGGAAACAGACGCCTCGAAAGGTCACCTCCTTGGTTAAAGCTGCCAGATCCGGCACGGCGCCATCGCGCAGGAAGTCAGCGGAGGCGAGAACAATCGCATGCAGAGCCTCACCTGAAGTGCCGTAGCAAAAGTAGTCAGCGACCGCGTCATCTATATCGAAGGGAATCTGCGAAAACTCCGGGTGCTGCCGATGCATTGTGTCGAGAAACTCATTCCAGATATTGCCCTGAACGCTGAAAACACGGCCGGATTCGCCAACCGATCGCAGCCCGACCGTGTTGGCGGGGCGCAATATGCCCGGCACCATATGCAGTGCATGCGCAGGCTGTTTGCTGAGCGAGGTATCGTCTGACAAGCTGCACAGGTCAGAGAGCGTGGCAAGACGCAGGTCAAGGTGGTCCATCACACGATCCATATGGCAGGCCAAAGCGCAATCCCCGCCAGGCCAGTCATTTCCTTCACCTGCCATATGCAGACCAACCGCTTTTCCAGTGTCTGGATCCACCCAGCAGGCACCACTGTCACCGGGCAAGGAGAGCGACGCCATCGGGGCGGAAGCGTCTTTAGGCTCGAGGCGGAAGCCATCGATTTCGACGATTTTTTGGACTCCGTTTCCGTGTGTGTGCACCACTTTGTACGTGCCGATTCCATCCACGCGCGCATGGGTTAATCCGGTGGTGCGGCCATATTTGCAAAGAGGGTTACCCAAGGCGACCGGCGCAACCCCGGTCAGCGGCAGGTCCATCTGCTTCAGTGAAGGGTGCCAAGGCATCGCACCGGTTAGTGTGGCAAAGGCTGCATCGCCCTGACGCGACAACATGGATTTGTTCAGTCGGCCGATGGGCAGGCCGGAGGTGCGTTGGCCATAGACAAGATCACTGTCCGCGCCTGCAGGGGAAGACAGGACGTGCCAATTGGAGAGGATGCCCGGTTTGCCTGTGGCACGGTCTATGACAATGGCGCCAATGGTGCCTGCGTTGGCACCACGGCGTTGGCAGGCGCTGCCGGACAGAAGCGTGGTTTCATAAGTGTCTTGGTTGTCGCCCTGATCGCGGTGGACTTTGTAGGTGCTGGCCACGACATCCACTGGAAAACCATAGACGTGTCGCACAATGCGCTGGCCCGGATCGAGCTCGTCTTCTGGCAATTTGGCGTCCACATGAACCCGAAGAGAGATCTTATTGGTGGCCAAGCCGCCGACCCGTTTAAAGCCGATGTCATAACCGGTCACCTCTTTGCGGTTGCGGTACATATCGCGCAAAGCTGCCAGTGCCAGTTGGCGGTCATCAGCCGTAGCAGCGTTGTGAGTCGTGGTCTGTTCTGTTGGGCGAGGGCGGGACACTGAAACCTCCTTATTGATCGTCTTTGAGGTAAATGTGCCAAACCCAGCGTTATTCTTGCGTGATTTGCGTTAATCACGCTTTGTGGTGTGCAAGAAGGTGGTTTTATCTGGTGCGCAGAGCGCAGGGGAGGCGTCAGAGAATGTTCACGCAATTGCAGGAATTTGAGCGGCGATTGGATGGAGATCTGATCCTGCCGCCGGAGACGCCTGCGTTTTGTGCTTCTGTGCTGCGACGTTTGGACTTTGTCTTTGTTGGGCGACCGAGTGTGGTGCCGGGAATGGTGGTCGCGGGCGGTGTGTTGACGGACGGCACTCCGGTTTCCGGCGCAGGACAGCGTCGAACAGGCGCGTTAATCCGCCTGGCTGGCGAAGCGGCAGAGCAGTTGGGCTTACGCGCAGCAGTTGACGGACTGCCACGTGGTCAGGATGAGTCTCTGTTGGATTGGCATGGGGCCCGAACCGGCGACTTGGACCGGGACGTGTTGCCGTTGTCGTCGTCTGAAACGGCTGGGTATTCGGAAGGTTTGGCCGCGCATGTGACGTTTTCAGATGCCATGCAACATGGGGCGCTGGAATTGTTTGAGCGGGACGCGGCGGCGCATTGGTGGGCCGGAGCCTCCAAGGCGGTGCTGTTGTCCGGCACTGAAGACATCGTCGACGGTATGCTTGGCGCCGGGCGGCAGCGCAGCACTCGAATTTTGGACGTGACTTGTGACACTGGCGTGCCCGCTGTTGTTGCCGCGTCATTTGTTGCGCAGGGGGGCGGGTTTTGTTTCGGTGCGGCGGCACGTGGCACTCTGGCGGAGGCCGTCGACGCCGCAATAAGGGAACTTGGCGCGGCTGAGTTTGGGCAGGCTCTTGAGCAATCGCGTGGCACGGACATGACAACAGAGAACGCTGGGATGACAGCCCAAACCCTCACGTTGGCGCAGTTTCAAACAAATTTGGTGACCGACCGCAGGTCACTTCAATCGCAGATTGAATTGTGTGAAAGTATCGCCAAAGAGGCTTGGCCCGACGTTCTTAAAGAGAATGGGGTTGGTATTGTCGATCTGGGTTGTGTTGAGGGGCAGTTTCGGGTCATCAAGGCTGTGAGTGCTGCGTTGCAACCGGGCCAAGAAACCTATGTTTGCCCGAGGTTTGCGGCGGCGCTTACGGGGAAAAGACGTCAGACACAGGGGCCATTGTACTGATGGGACGGGATCAGAGCAATTCTGCGGTGCCAAACAAGGCACCAGAGCGGCTTCGGATCACGTTGATTGGTGGGTTTCAGGCCCGTTGTGGCGACTTGCGTGTTGAAATCAAAAAGAAGAAAGCCGCGGCATTGCTTGTGTTGTTGTCCCTGACGCCAGAGCTGCGCATGACGCGGGAGAAACTGCGCGGCGTGCTTTGGCCGGACAGTTCTGAAACTGCCGCGCAGACCAGTTTGCGCAATGCTGTTTGGGCCCTCAAGGCGTCGCTTTCGGAGGCTGGTTTTGACGGGGTCTTTACCGACCGCAGCGACATCTGGTTGGCGCAAGAGCGGGTGTCCATCGACCTTGATGTTCTGCTGGAGGCGGCGGACAGGGGGGACATGGACAAAGTCCTGCGGGTCGATCCGCAAAAGCTGGCACAGTTTGATCGTGACCAAGTTGAGATCAACGATGTCTTTGCGTCGCGCGTGTCAGAGGCCTTGCAGCACGTCAGCGGATTGATGCGCCATCGGTTGAATGCGGCGGCGGACAGTGCCGCAACGCAGGAACAGCAACTTGAGATTTTGCAGTTCATCGCGGGTATGGATCCGGCGGATGAAGGGGCGGCACGGCGGCTGATCAAGGCGTTTTGGAAAAGCGGGCAGATGGCGAATGCGCTGACCGTCTATCAGTCGCTGTGGAGCCTGTTGGATCAGGAATACGGCGAAGAGCCTTCCGAGGAAACGCAGCAGCTTGTGATTGACATCAAATCGCCGGGACAGGCGCAGGCACCCAAAACCCTGCGCCCAGTGATTGTTGTGGCGCAGCCCAACTATGGGCATCTCACTGCGGCGCGGGCGGGGGAAGCGGAAGCCCTGCGTCAGGCGCTCTGCGCCAATCTTTCGCGTTTTCGTGAGTGGCAGATTTTTGATGCCGGGCTCATGGCCGAAAACGTGCAGGTGGGCGAGCCGGGGGCCGCAAGCTATGCGTTGGTGTTACAGCCGCAGGATCTGGGGGGCGAGCTGTCCTGTCGCGCGGTATTGTCTGATCGCGGCACGGGCGAGTTGTTGTGGTCAGAGACGCTGACCGATGCGGGCCAGATGACACTGGCCGAAGGGCCGGGCGCGGCTGCGCGGTTGGCTGTGGCATTGAACCTACATTTGTCTGCCTTCAAAGGTCCATTGAGTGCGACCAACAAAACCGCGCCAAGTGCCTATGAGCGCTGGGTGGAGGCGCAGGGACATATTCTGCAGTTCACGCTGGAAGGATGGAAAACCGCGGAAGGTTTGCTGGATGCGTTGATCCGGGACTATCCGGACTTCAGCCGCGCCTATTCCAGCCGGGCATCGATTGAGAATATGCGGCAGATTTCGTTCCCGGGGCTGTATAGTTCGCCGGATATGCATGTCGAAGGGCTACGATTGGCGCGGCGGGCGATTGAACTTGATCCCATGGACAGCCGTGGACAGTTGGCCATGGGCTGGTCTGCGGCCATGTCACGCCAGTTTGAGCAGGCCGAATTGGCCTTTGATCTGGCCTTTCAATATAATGAAAACGATCCTTGGACGATGACATCCTCTGCTGTGGGGCTGGCCTTCTGTGACCAGTTGGAGGCCTCGGGGCGGTTGTTGGATTTGTTGTTCAAGCTGAAGTTCCGTCTGCAGCCATCGCATTGGAGTTATGTGGCTGCGAGCCGGTTTATGGCTGGGGACTACGAGGGCTGTATTGCGGCGTCTGAGAAATCTGAAGAGATTTCCCACGACGTTCCGGCCTGGCATGCGTCTGCGTTGGGGCTGGTCGGGCGGCTGCCTGAGGCGGCGTCAGTGGCGCGGCGGTTTGAGAGCATTGCGCGGGCCAACTGGGTGGCGGAGGGGCCGCCGGAGCGGGCCGAGATCACACGGTGGTTGGTGTCCGGCTTTCCGATCCGCAATCGCAAGGTCTGGCTCGCGCTGCGAGATGGGTTGCGTTTGGCGGATATGCCGGTGCCTGACCTGATTCAAAGTGACAAAATTGCCTTTGGTTATCAATTGGATCCCGGCACATCCTAAAGTATTAGCGCGCGGTTACACGCATTTGCGCAGGGCGTAGTCCGCAATGCGTTTGGACCGGAAATTGTGCTCTTCCTCTGGCGGTGTGACCAGCGTCGCATCATAGGCTTCGTCGTAGAAATCCGGCAGCGTGTATGGGCTGGGCGGTGGCAGGTCGAGGTCATCAGGGTGTGGCAGCATGATGCTCACCACCTTCTGATCCGGCGCGTTGAAGATCTGCAACGGATCTTCGTCTTTGAATTCGTCAGCCAGTTCAGCCACGTTGCTGGGCACCTGCGCCCGGAAGTCCCCCACGGTGGCGGGCACGGTGTCGGCATTGCGCGCCCAGCCTTGTAGGATTTCTCCCATCTTCAAGTAGTTTTTAATTTTGATTTCATAGGGATCCATTGGTTGTCCTCCTTGTTCAGACAGTGTTTTTCAGGTGATGTCGGTTGCTGCGACCAGTGTCGGCATGTCGCGGATTGGCGTGGTGCCATAGGCGGCCTGTTCCAGTGCCTGGGCGAGATGTGCGTCGGTGCTTGTTGGCGTGTCGTCAGCAAACACCGGGCGGAAAGCCGCGCCGAGGATCAGCCCGCCAAGCGGACCGAAGGTGGCGCCGTTGTTGCCGTCGATCTGCGCTTCCAGTGCAAGGAATGTCACAAGCGGCAGGTTGGCGGTGATGGTGGCTTTGTCCGTGTCGGACATGGGCGGCTTGTGGCCGGGGCGCACAGATGCTTCGAGCGCAGCCATTCCGGTGGTGGCGATGCGGTCATAGTGGGTGGCGGCATCAAAGGGCACTGCAATGCCCTGTGTGGTGAGTGCGGTCACGGCGGAGTGAATGAGGTCCTGCACGCGGCCCAGACCAATCCATTTTTCGCGCACGAGATCACGCATGGCGGTGCCCGCGGGGTAGGTGGGTTTGGTGGGTTTGCCGGCGGTGGCCAGCGTCATGCCATCTGCCGTGTGAGGACCAAAACGGATCGCCCAGTTGAAATTGTTCGCCAAAGGCGCGCCGGGGGCCGTGAAAAACAGATCCCAGTCTATTTTCCAATCAATCGGCGTGGGCACCATGCCGGGTTCATGCAGGGAGGAATGGTTGATAATTTTGCGCAGATCGACCTCGCCGAGATCATGAGGACCAACACCGTTGTTCAGCATGTATTCCGGGCGCACCATGCTGTGCGCCATACGGGCGATGCCATAGGCGAAGAGATCGTTGGTTTCTGATGCGCTGCGGCCAAGCGGCTCCAGCGTCGGCGCAGCCTCAAACAGGGCCAGTACATCAGAAGGCATGATGCGCGGCAGTAGGTCGTGACGCAGGATGCGGCGATAGATGCGCGCCGTTGCGAGGCGGGCCACGCGGGAGCGGTGATGCGGTGGAATTGGGTCTTGGGTGCCGGGCATAGGCACAGTCGCTGTTTGGGTCACAAGGGTGTTGTAGACCGCATGAAAGAAGGCAGTGAGCTGCGCCAGGATGTTGTTGTCGTCATTTCGGGAATCCGGGATCAACACATCGGTGAAGGGACCGTCCGCGTCCGGTGTTTCGGCACTATATCGGCTGCGGGGCAGGTCTGCGGCCGGCGCCAGACGGTCATCGGACATGCGTCCTGCGGGGCGGAATTTGCCAAGGCGCAACCGGTGTGTGCCGTCGGCATGGTTCATGTCAAAGGCATGTGGGCAGACAATGGGGCCGCCACCAAACAGGGTTTCCAGTCCCAATTTTTCTTGACGCAGGTTTTGCGAGCGGCCCCCGAAGTCATCAAAGCTGCGTGGAACGAGAGAACTGAACACCAGATCGTGGCCTGCGAGCTGAAACAGGTAGGAATAACCTGCGGGCACCCCAGGATGATTGCCGTTTGGCGCGTTGAGAAAACCTTTGGACGCGTTGGTCGAACTGTTGTTGCTGTTGAGCAGAGTCGCGAGGTAGATGGTCATCTCCTCGGTGAGCGGAGAGGACGGGAATGCGCCGCTGGTTGGGGCGAAGACGTCATCAACTTCAAGATCACGGTGCGACATTGGCTCAGTCCTTTTGATTGCTGAGACCACTCTAACGAGAAATGCGACTTTGCGATAAAATGTCGTAAGTTCGCGCATTTTCGCGCATTGGCGAAGAAAATAAGGGGAAAAACCGGTTTGTTTTGTCACATGTGAGGCGCGCGCGTTAACGGAATCACGTTTCGTTAACGCCGGGATTGGACCGATTTTCTGGCGATAGGCAGCAACTTGAGAGGGGTGCGGTCACGGATTGTGCCGAAAATCTCATTGGAGAAACGGTCCAAACTGCGTATTCTGTTTCTGTATTGAGGGGAATGCTGTCAGATCATGCAGTATTGGTTCCAGCTGGGAGCCAATGGTCGTGTGGAAGCGCAAAATTCTTGCGCGGCGTTCCAAGCTGTTGAACGATTATAAGAATAATTAACCATAATTTCTTTTCACGGCCCTTTTGGGAGTGCAGGCATGTGTGTTCCTGCGGACGACCAAAATCCAATGAAGACAATTATGCGCGTGTTGGGTCTGTTGGCCGCCTGCGTAGGTGGGACTCTCGCGCCGGTGGTATCGGCAGAGGTGGACCCGCTGGAGGTGCCCTATGCCGAGGTGACCTATGATGGCGACGAGACCTTGCGCGATTTTGTGGCACGGCATCTCAATGATCCTGATCTCTGGCCGACCGTGTTGCAGATCAACAAATTGACTTCGCCTGCGGACCTTGCCCCGGGGGCGGTCTTGCAGATGCCAGTGGCGCAGGTGGCGGCGGCGGATGCGGCGCTCACGGAGGCTTTGCAAGCCATCCAGAAGGCGACATCGGAAGGCGCACGGCTTTTTGCACCACAGGAAATTGGGGCCGCGATCGCGGATCGAGAAGCTGCGATTGGTGCGCGTGGGGAAGGGGCCTGGCGCAAGGTGGTGCGCTTTGCCGGATCCGCGACTGGGCACGCCACGGAGGCCTTTGAGATTGCACTGGCGCAGCGGGATCGTGCGGCCGAAGCGTTGATCACTGACATTCATGGACGCGTGGAGGGGCGCGAACCTGCCGAGGCGGCGTGGTCCGATCGCGACCTAAACGATGTGCTGATCGAGTTTGAGAAAGTGCGCACCCTGACCAACTCGACCACGCAGGTGACGTTTCGCGATTTGAGCCGGCTGCGGCTGAACCCCAATTCCAACGCCACCATTCAGCGGATGCGCTCCGATCCTTTGACCGGAAAAGAAGTCACCAAAGTGTCGCTGGCCAACGGGGATTTCTATGCGTTGCTCAATCAGTTGTCTGATCGCGACAGTTTTGAAATTGATGTTCCGGGCCTGCAGACCACCACCGACAGCGATGACTTCTGGATCAAGAAGGACGCCGACAAAGCACTGTTTGTGAACTACGATTCCGAGACGCTGAATATTGAGGCCGAGACCACCAAAGTGTCGTTGGGACAGGACGAAGGCGTGGTGATCACCGAGGACGGTGTCGCGACGCGGGCCAAGGTTTTGGAATGGCCTTTATTGAGCGCACCGATGGATCAAGACGATGTGTACGGCGCGGGTGTACGTCTTGCGTGGCAGGCCTATCCGGAGGCCAGCGGCTATTGGTTTGAGGTCGCAGGTGATCCGGCGTTTAACCAGATGATTGCCACAGAGTGGGGCGTTAAAGATCTTGGCTTTGATGTGTCTGGGCTGGCCCCCGGTGCCCACTATTGGCGTGTTGCGGCGCTGGATGGCCTTGGATTGCCCGGCAAATGGAGCGAAGTGCGCCGTTTTGAAATGCGCCAAGACAGCACGCCGCCGTTTTTGACGTTGTTGTCTCCGTCTGACGGCATGTTGGTGGAGGCACCTGACGTTGAGGTGTTGGGGGCGTCTGAAGCAGGTGTGACGCTGACCGTGAACGGGATGGCGGTAGAGGTTGGCGCGGATGGGGGATTTGTGACCACGCTGGCGCTGACCCCCGGCGCCAATCAGATCGTACTGGTGGCGACCGATCCGGCGGGCAATGTCTCTGAGAAACGCGGACAGCTGCGCTATGTGCCGCGCGTGGCAACGACGATGACGCTGAACCCGGATATGGCGCGGGATGCCGCGGGTCAGTTGGTGAGCCGGAATGCCGAGATGACGGTTGTCGCTGCGACGTCAGCGAAACCCGGACAAGAGGTGATCCTGCGCGATGCGGCAGGGGTCGAGGCTGGGCGTACCCGCATTTCGGCAGGTGGGGTTTTGGCGATTACGGTGCCCGTGGCGGAAGACCCGCGCGGGTTCAGTGTCGAGGTTCTGTCTGAAGGTGGGGTGTCGACGGGGGCTTTGGCGTTTGATGTGGTGCGGGACAGCACCGCGCCGGAGTTGGTGCTGGATGTGCCGCCACCGCGCGCCACGACGGACAAAGCCATCGATCTGACTGGCACCCTTGGGGATGCGGTCACGTTGGAACTGAACGGTACCAAACAAGACATTTTTGACGGCAGCTTTGCGATGCAGGCGGCGCTGACAGAAGGGCTAAACCTGCTGGAACTGCGCGCAGTGGATGCGGCGGGCAATGTGGGGGTTCTGGTGGTTGAGACGCTGTTGGACCTCACACCACCGGAGATTTTGGACGCAGGGTTGTCCCGACCACAGGGTGAGGATGGGCCGGTTGAGATTGTCGTCACGGCGCAAGATGTGAGCGGGCTGCGTCAGGCGGCGCCGTATCTGGTCGAGGTTGGAAACGACGAATTCGAGGGCTACCTGCGCTGTGACAGCGCACGGGGCATTTGCCGCGCCAGCCTACCACCGACGCCGGGCGAGCTGCGTCTGATCGAGGTGGTGGTGCAGGACTATGCTGGCAATGAGGTGATCCGATGAAGAGGAGCGCGCGCATGACTTGGCTGAAACTGACGGTGGCGGTTTTGTCGGCCTTGGGGCTTTGGCAGGCACAGGCCAAAGCACAGGACAGGGCGCCGCCAGCTGATCATGGACAACTGGTGGTTTATGGATCAGCCGCGCCGACGCGGGAAGGCGATATTGATCATCGGGAAGTGATATTTTTCATTGTTCCGAGTGGGTTGCGTGACAGGGTTTATGTGCGTGTGTTTGACCCGGAGATGCGTGGATCGCATGATTTCCGTTATGGCGGCGGGGGCAATTCTCGCACGGTGTATCGGGTCTATGGCGGCGACGGCGCGCGCAGTGGAGTGCCTATGCCTGCGCCAGTTGCCAATGGCGAGACGCCCACCAAAGTGACGCGCGATGCGGTTCTGGCCGCGCGTGCCGGGGAGCTGTTGCGCGAAGCCGAGTTTGGCTCTGACGCGGAGACCGATCAACAGTGGGTGTCGCTGGGAAGTGTGCGGGCGCGGCAAGGCGAAGTGATTGGCGATCGCGCGTGGTTCCGGCTGGAAGTGCTCGGTGCTGATGGGGATGACGGCAACGGGTTCAACGTGGATGTGAGCCTGCTCAGAGATGCGCATCGGCGGCCTGAGGGGCTGGAGATGATCGCTTATCAACCCACCATACGCTGGCCCGGGTCCGGACCGGGCACACGCGTGGAGTTTCTGGCCACAGCCGGGGACCTGACGGTGCAGAACTTTGACGGGGCGCGGGGCGATTTGCGGCTCAATCGGATGTATTCGGACTACGCGTTGCGGGCGTCCGGCCAGAATGTCTGGGCCAGTGAGGTTGTGGCAGCGGAAGAATTGGCAGGAGAAGACATCCTGTCGCTGACGCTGCAAGGTGGGTTTGAGACGCCCAATGATGTGACGTTGAGCCTGTTTGATGCGGAGGGGCAGGCGGTGCCGATGTTAATGCCGCCACGATTGGCGCCGGTGCCCGCGCGGCCAGAGGCGCTGCCACGGGCGCGGGAATTGGCCGATTGTTCGAGTGTGGCCTTTGACGGAAGCTTGCCGGACGGTGATCCGCTGCTGGCTTATCGCTGGGAGTATGGGGATGGCGCCAGTTCGGAAGAGCCGGTGATTGTTTACAGCTACGGCGCGCCGGGGCGGTATGACGCACGGTTGCGGGTGCGGCTGCCGGGCACGCGGGCAGCGCGAGGCGCGGAGGCCGAGATGCCAGTGCATGTGCGCCTGGCACCAAGGGCCGTGGCAGGCGGTGCCATGATGGTGGCTCCGGGGGATGTGGTGCCGTTTTCGGGTGCGGGGGCGTTGCCGTCTGATAGTCCGATCACGCGCTATCTGTGGAGCTTTGGCGACGGCGCGGCAGCAGACACGGTGGAGGCCAGCCATGTCTATACAGAGCCGGGGGAATATCGCGCGGTTTTGCGGGTGAGCGATGATGCGGTGCATCCCTGTAACTTTGGCGTGGCGACCCGGTTGGTGATGGTGAATTTCCCGCCAGTGGCCGAAGCGGGCACGGATGTGAACACCATTGTGGGGCGGGCGGTCACGCTGGATGGGGCCGCAAGCTACGACGTGGATGGGGCCATCACGGATTTTGTTTGGGACTTGGGCGACGGCACAGAGCGCGACGGCAGCCGTGTGACGCATGTGTATCAGCAGCCCGGGATCTATCAGGTGGCCTTGTCGGTGCGCGATGACAGCGGTGTCGCGAATGCGACAAGCACGGACCGTTTGATTGTTCGTGTGAACGCGCCACCGGTTCCCGCGATTGACGGGCCGGAGGCGCCGGTGGCTGTGGGCGAGGCCGTGATTCTTGATGGCAGCCAGTCCAGCGATGCGGATGGCGTGATCCTGTCTCACCTCTGGGACTTTGGCGATGGGGCCATGGGCGAAGGACCGGTGGCGGAATACGCTTGGGCCAGCCCCGGTATCTACGAAGTAACCCTCACCGTGATTGATGACAGCGGCACACAATCGGCGACCCAGCACACGCGGTTTGAGGTGATTGTGAACACACGTCCGGTGGCAGAGGCCGGGCCGGATCAGTTTGTCACGGCGTCTGAGGTGCAGTTTGACGGCAGCGGATCGCGTGACATTGATGGGCAGATTGCACGCTATGTCTGGGAGTTTGGGGATGGGCGTACCGCGGAGGGGGTCAGTCCTCTGCATTTTTACGAAATTTCAGGGGGGTTACGAGGTGGCCTTAATAGTCACGGATGATAGCGGTGCGCCCCAAAGCAGACATCGGGACACAATGCAGGTTGTGGTCAACAGCCGTCCCATTGCCGATGCTGGGCCTGCGTTGACGGTTGCGCCAAACGAAGAATTTGTGCTCGACGGTGCGGCGTCGGTGGACCCGGATGGTTCGGTCGCCCAGTACCTGTGGCTGTTTGAAGATGGCAGCACCCAAGACGGCGTACGGGTGGCGCAGCGCTTTGCTGCGCCGGGGCTGCATCGGGTGCGCCTGCAAGTGACTGATGATTTTGTGGGTGGCGGCGCGGTTGATGAAAGCGAGGTGTTGATTACCGTGAATGCGCCGCCGGTTGCGCAGGCGGGGCCGGATTTGCGCGTGGCACCAGATGACACGGTGCGGTTTGATGCGCGGTCGAGTTTCGACAAAGACGGATTGCTAGCGGGATACCGTTGGGAATTTGATGATCTGCAGGCCCCGTTGGAGGCCGCGGTTGTGGAGCGGGCTTGGCCGGTGGCGGGCGTGTACAACGCTCGGCTTGTGGTGCGGGATGGCAGCGGCGTGGCCAACTCCACCGCGCAGGACAACGTGACCATTCACGTGAACCACCGCCCTGAAGCAGAGGCGGGACCGGCGATTGATACAGATCGGTTACTGGTCACCTTGGATGCTGGTGGCAGCAGCGATGCAGATGGCGATGCGCTGATGTATCTTTGGGACTTTGGCGACGGGTCTCAGCCGATGATTGGCAAAACGGTGAGCCACGTTTTCCCCAAGGCGGGCAGCTATCCGGTCACGTTGCGCGTGGATGATGGCACGGGTCTGAGCAATGCACGGGATGTAGATGCCACCACGGTAATCATCAATGCCGCACCGGTGGCCGATGCCGGGGGCAACAAAGATGTGTGCTCCGGCCAGTCTATAATCTTTGATGCCTCGGCCAGCGCGGATCAGGATGGTGACCTGCTGAAGTACCTTTGGGACTTTGGAGACGGGACTTTGTCTGAGGTGATCAACCCGACTAAAACTTACGAAATGCCAGGCACTTACCCGGTCACCCTTCAAGTGGAAGATGAAAGCGGCAGCGCACGGGGGTCTGATCTGGACCGGATCGCGGTGATCGTGCGCGAGGGACCGATTGCCAATGCCGGGCCGGACATGACGGTCTGTGTCAATCAGGAGGTGCGCATGGATGGCAGCGGCTCCACCGATGCGGATGGGTCGGTCAACGGATTTGAATGGACTTTTGGCGACGGCAGCCGGGCCAGCGGAGCGACGCCGATCAAGAGCTTTGAGCGGGCGGGCGATTATGCGGTTACGTTGACCATTACCGGCGACGCGGTTGGCGAATGCAGCCCGCTGGATACAGACACGGTGAACGTGAAGGTCCTACCTGCGCGCAGTCAGATCATTGACGCGGTTGAGCGCGCACCGGTGAATAATGCTGTGGCCTTTGCCGCCGTGTTGGGCGATGAGGCCGGTACGGGCGAGCCGGTGCGGTTTGACTGGACCTTCTCGGATGGGGGCACGGCTGAGGGGGCGGAAGTGGCCTATGTGTTTGCTGAACCGGGTGCGTATCTGGCGACGTTGACCACGACGCTGGAGGGCGGCACGCAGGACTGCGGGCAATTGGTCACGCGCCACAAAATCCTGATCAACGCCGCGCCGACGCCAGACGTGAATGCGCCCGAACAAGTGGCGGCGGGCGTTCTGGCGCGATTTGATGCGACGGGTGCGGTGGACAGCGACGGGGTGATCACCCGCTATCTTTGGGACTTTGGCGATGGGCAGATGGCGGAAGGTGTGTCAGTGGAGCATCGCTATGACACGCCGGGTGTCTATCCGCTGTCGCTGGAGGTTGTTGACGACGCCGGCGTTGCCAATAGCAGCGCCACATGGACCCGCGAGATGCAGGTGAACCCGGCGCCGCTGACCGGCGTAGACGTGGCCGGGACGTTGTGCGCGGGTGACGACAAAGCTTGGGAACTGTCGGTTGGGCCCGGGGTGGCGGTGGCTTGGGACTTTGGCGATGGCGGCACGGGAAAAGGCGCGGCGGTGACACATCGCTACGCCACGCCGGGGCTGTACCCGGTCACGGTCTCCACGGATGATGGCAAAGGCTTGGAGAATTCGAGCCAGTTGGAGCAGGTCTATGCACGAGTAAATGCGCCTCCCACCGCGGATGCTGGACCAGACCGTGTGGTCTGTCCAGGCGAAGAGGTGGCGTTTCGCGCGGGAGCGTATGATCTGGACGGCAAGATAACCGAGATGCTTTGGCGCTTTTCCGATGGGGTTGAGTTGTCCGGCACGGATGTCAGTCGTCGGTTTGATAACGCGGGGCCTGTAACCGCGACCTTGATTGTGACCGACGACAGTGGCGCGACCTGTGCCGTTGGGCAAGATACGGCGCAGATTTTGGTGAATGCGCCGCCAGTGATCAGCGCTGGTCAAGACCGCGAAACCCCGGTGGGCGCGGCGCATGATGTGCTGCGGTTTGACGTTAGCGATGTGCGCGACCCGGATGGGCATGGCGTGGAAATCAGTTGGCAATTTGGCGATGGCGCAGGCGGCTATGGCGCCGTGACCCGCCATGCCTACGGCGCGCCGGGCACGTATACGGCCACGGTGACCGCGCGCGACAGCACCGGATTGGCCTGTGGCGTGTCCACCGACAGCGTGCAGGTGCTGGCCGTGTCTCGGAGTGAGGGCAATTGATGCGGTTTCCTCTGCCGCTCAAGTTCTTTCTGTTTGCGGCATTGATTGCCGTGGTACCTTTGGCGCTGGTAGGCAACAACCTGGTGCAGATTGCGCGTGAGGAACTCAAAAGCGCGGTGAACGAAGATCTCACCGGTGTGGCCGGGCAGTTGCGCAGCGAGTTTGACAGCCTCTATCAGGGACGTTGGTTGGCGCCCTTGATGGTGATCCGTTCTGGCGTGGACAATCCGGAGCTGGATGTGGCGCTGAAGGTGGCGCTTTTGACAGAAGGCATGGCGCAGCTGCCGGATGTGGTGTCCTTGCAGTTGAGCGTCGAAGGGTCCGACATTCCGGTTCTGGTCAGCAATGAGGATTTTGCAGAACAGCTGTCGGCGGCTGGGCTTGATCCGGTCCAGAGCCTGTCGATCAGCAATGACTTGCTCGCCAATATCGAGGGCACTGGACAGTTTGGACGGCCGCTTATCAGCCAAGTTCCGGCCACCGGTGACTGGCTGGCCACATTGGCTCTGCCGATGGAGAGCACAATTGCCGAGCGCAAGCTCACGTTGGGCGCGCGTATCAACCTCAGCACGTTGCAGCGCAGTGTGGTGCGCCATCCATTTGCGGCGCGTGGGGAGATCACCATTGTGGATCATGCCGGACGGGCGGTTCTGGTGGATGCGCCGGAAGTCTTAGCAGAGCGCGCCATTGTCACCTCCGCCATGCCACTGATAGTGGCGGGCGCGCGTGCGGATGCGCTGGAGGCCTATGTGCGGCCGGATGGCACGGCGATGTTGGGGGCTTATGCCTTTCCGGATTGGTTCCCCTTTGCCGTGATTGCGGAACTGAGTGAAGAGACGGCCTATGCGGTCATATCTCAGATGATGCAGCGCATCTTGATTGTGGGCAGTTTGGGATTTGCTGCGGCCTCCATGGGCGCGTTGATTTTTTCACGCCGTTTGACGCGTCCGATCCTGAAAATTGGGCGCGTGGCGGATGCCGTCGGCGAGGGCGATTTCTCGCAACGGGTTGAGGGCGTGCGGTCCCGCGACGAAATTGGCGATCTTGCCGGGCGGATCAACGTGATGGCCGGACAATTGGGCGAACGGCTGGAGCTGATGAAATTTGTCAGCCACGAGACTGTGACGGCCATTCAAAATCGTGACGGCGATCGCATGCGGCGCGGCGGCGAGCGGCGGGAGGTGACCATGCTGTTTTCCGATATTCGCGGCTATACGGCGTTTTCGGAAACCGTGTCGCCGGAAGAGGTGATTGATGTGCTCAATCGCTATTTTGAAATTCAGTCGGAGATTGTGGAACGCCATGGCGGGGACATCGACAAGTTTGTCGGCGACGAACTGATGGCGATGTTTGTTGGCGAGGACAAAGAGGACCGCGCGGTGCGCTGCGGTGTGGAAATCAAAGACGCGTTGGCGGCGTCGTTTGGCGCGGAGAGCGGGCGGGAACTGGCCGTCGGCGTGGGCATTGCCTCCGGCGATGTCGTGCTTGGCGCGATGGGGGCGCGAGACCGAATGGACTACACGGTGCTGGGCTCGACGGTGAATCTGGCAGCGCGGCTTTGTGCAAAGGCTGGCCCGTGGCAGGTGTTGGTGGATCGGGAGACCTGTGATTTGGTCGATCAAGGTATAACCCTGCAAGAGTTGGCTGCCGTGCGTCTCAAGGGGTATGCCGATCCAATCCCGGTATTTGCCGCGCAAGCCGAGACCAAACAGCTGGAACGTCTACCCTGATAGTCACAGTCCCAAAATATCCTAGGGGAGGCGCAGCGCGCTGCGCCGGGGGCAACGCCGCATTAGTCGCTGACCGAAGCCCCAAACGCGCCCGGCGACAGCACCACTTCTTGGCGCAAGGCGCCGGTGATACGGTCATGGATCAGGATGCGGTTGTCATCGGTCACAATCGCCACCCAACCATCGCCCATTGTGACCGCCTGCGCCGCAACGCCGTCCTCCAGTGCCAGGTTTTCCGGTAAGATCGGGCCATCCTCACGGAAGCGCATGACAAGCAGGACAACCAAGGCTAAAAGCCCGACAACCATCACCACCGTCATGCCCGTCACCAAGAGGCGCAGGAAGCGCAGGTTGGCGGGTTCAATTGGTTCCGGAGAAGAGTCCATGGCTGAGGCCCTTGTAGAATTTGTGATTGCGGACAACCCGCCCAAGCGTCTTGATAAGGCGCTTTCGCGCGATGTGCCAGTGGAAGCCAGTCTGAGCCGCACGCGCTTGGCCAAGCTGATTGCCGAGGGTAGCGTGACGCTGGACGGCGCGGTTGTGACCGATCCCAAGCTCAAAGTTGCGGGCGGTGAAGCCGTTGTGATCACCGTGCCAGTGGCCGAGGAGAGCCACATTGGGCCGGAAGACATCCCTTTGGAAGTGATCTGGGAAGATGACGATCTGATTGTGATCAACAAACCGGCGGGCATGGTGGTGCATCCGGCGCCGGGCACGCCCAATGGCACGTTGGTGAATGCGTTGCTGCATCATTGCGGAGATACGCTGTCTGGTGTGGGCGGCATGAAACGGCCTGGTATTGTGCATCGCATCGACAAAGAAACCAGTGGGCTGCTGGTTGTGGCGAAAACCGACGCGGCCCACCAAGGGCTGGCGGCGCAGTTTGAGGCGCACACCGTCGAGCGCTACTACCGCGCGGTGTGTTATGGCGTCCCGGACGCCAATGATCCCCGTTTGCGCGGCGTGCGCGGGGTGAATTTTGAGCCTGGCAACATCATGAAAGTCACCACCCATCTGGCGCGGCACAAGACCGACCGGCAGCGGCAGGCGGTGTTGTTTGAAGGCAGGCGGCACGCGGTGACCCGGGTGCGGATTGTCGAGCCATTTGGCAATCCTGCGGTGGCCTGTTTGGTGGAGTGCTGGCTGGAAACCGGGCGTACGCACCAAATCCGCGTGCATATGGCCCACGCCGGTCACGGGTTAATTGGCGATCCTGTGTATGGTGGACGGCGCAAACTGGGAGAAAAGGCTATCGGCGTAAAAGGTGCGGCGGCGGCCAAAGCCTTTGCGCGCCAGGCCTTGCATGCGGCTGTATTGGGCTTTGAGCATCCGGTGACGGGGGAAGATCTGCGGTTTGAAGCGCCTTTGCCAGAGGATTTGGCGCAGTTGATTGCGGATCTCGGCGGGCAGTGACTGGCGGAAACCTGCCTGTAACAATCTGCACGTGGTTGTGAAAAATAACGTCAGCCATGGAAAGCCTGCATCAGAAACCTTACTGTGACAGTCAGAAATTTGCGCGGCATGCTTGAAACCCTCCGTTAGCGCCCTACATGGATGTTAAAGGTTTAAACATGCGCGCAGAAAAGCAGCGTGAGACAGACAAGGGAGGCATTCGCCATGAGCAACTACAAGAATCTGCCGGCACCCACACCAGAAGGTGGCCTCAACCGGTATCTTCAGGAAATTCGCAAGTTCCCGCTTTTGGAGCCAGAAGAGGAATACATGCTGGCCAAGCGCTGGGTTGAGGAACAGGACGCGGAAGCAGCGCACAAGATGGTGACCTCCCACCTGCGCCTCGCGGCCAAAATCGCCATGGGGTATCGCGGCTATGGCCTGCCTCAGGCAGAAGTGATTTCCGAGGCCAACGTGGGTCTGATGCAGGCTGTAAAGAAATTTGATCCTGAAAAGGGCTTCCGCCTGGCGACCTATGCCATGTGGTGGATCCGTGCGAGCATTCAGGAATATGTGCTGCGCAGCTGGTCCATGGTGAAGCTCGGTACCACCTCGGCGCAAAAGAAGCTGTTCTTCAACCTGCGCAAGGCGAAAGCCCGTATCGGCGCGCTGGAAGATGGCGATCTGCGCCCGGAGAATGTGCAGCGGATTGCAACTGACCTTGGCGTGACCGAGGACGAGGTGATCTCGATGAACCGGCGCCTGTCTGGCGGTGACGCCTCGCTGAACGCACAGGTTGGCATCGAAGGTGAAGGCACCATGGAGTGGCAGGACTGGCTGGAGGATGAAACCGCCAACCAGGCTGCGGACTATGAAGCGAAAGACGAGCTGGATGCGCGCCGGGAGCTTCTGGTGGAGGCCATGGATGTGTTGAACGATCGTGAGAAGGACATCCTGACCCAGCGCCGTTTGGCGGAGAAGGCGGTCACCTTGGAAGACCTGAGCGGCCAGTATGATGTGAGCCGCGAGCGGATCCGTCAGATTGAGGTGCGTGCGTTTGAAAAGCTACAAAAACGGATGCGCGAGTTGGCCGCCTCCCGTGGGATGCTGACAGCGCATTAAGCGACCCGCAAACGACATTTGTAAACCGGCCCTTTTGCGGGGCCGGTTTTTTGTTGTGACATGTGGCTTTGCACGGCTGGACGTGGAGTCAGCAGGCTGCCATGTAGTGTGTATGACGCGCTTTGTGATCCATTTACCTGCCCATCAGTTGCCCGGTGTGCGCAACGGGCCTGCCGATTTCTACCGGTTGCTTGAAGCTGCATTGCGGCGGGCAGGGGCAGAAGTGGAGCTGCGTGAACGGGCCTACCTGCGGGCGCATGACGGGTTTGAGGGTGACGCCTTTCATTTTGTGCATCAGGGATTGGTTGAGCTTTCCAATGTGCTCAATACCGGACCAAGTTACTTGCAAGATTTTTGGTATGCCGATCCCAAAGGCGTGTTTGGCATGAGTTCACTATATGACATGCCGTTTGACCCGGCCGATGTGCCGCCTGAACGGGCGGTGAAATTTAGCGGATGGCTGCGCGAGCGTCTGCTGGACAAGCGGCTGTCAAAACACGGCCAGCCCGTCGAGCACCAGCGTTACCCAGAAGGGGCCATTGCGGTGTTTCTGCAAGGCGAGTCCCTGCCAGTGCGGCGGGCGGCCTACACCGATGAAGTCAGTATGGTCAAAGCCTTGATCGCGGGGCGCGGGGCGCGAGACGTCTTGATCAAACGGCATCCGCGCAACAAGGCGGAGGAAAGCTGGCCGCAGATCGAAGACGTGGTGGCGCAGTCAGACGGGGTGCAGATTGTTGATGGCAATGTGCATGACATCCTTCGGGACGCAGCGCTTTGTGCTTCGATCAGTTCCAGCGTGGCGGTGGAGGCGATGTTGCACGGGGTGCCGTCGCTGACGTTTGGGCGGGTGGATTTTCATCATTGCACGCAAACCGTCGAGGAGGTCAGTCAGGTGCAAGACGCGATGGCGCGGGCGTTGAAAGCCGACTGGCCGTTTGAGCCGTTTCTGTTTTGGTTTTTCCGCCAGCATTCTTTGGACATGCGGGCGAAAAACTGGCTGGATAAGCTGAACAAACGTTTGGGAGCGTTTCAACTGTCGTCGCTTCAATAGCCACTGGGCGTCATTGTGCGGTTGCGTGTTTGGAAGGTGCGGCATAGCCTGCTTGCACCAAATGGGAGCGCTATCATGACCACCTCACCTGTCCGCTGGGGCATCCTCGGAGCCGCCAATTTTGCCAAGACCACCATGGGACCAGCCATCCACGCCGCCGCGGGGGCTGAGCTGGCTGCTGTGGCATCCTCCAGCGCCGAAAAGGTGGCGGGGTTTGCAGCGTTTGCGCCTGGGGTGCGCCATCACCAGAGCTACGATGATCTGCTCGCCGATCCGGAAATTGACGCGGTGTACATCCCGCTGCCCAACCACTTGCATGTGGAATGGGGCGTAAAGGCGCTGGAGGCGGGCAAGCCTGTTTTGATTGAAAAGCCGGTCGGTATGGATGTGGCCGAGATTGACCGCCTGATCGCAGCGCGCAATGCGGCCGGGCAATTGGCAGCGGAAGCCTATATGATTGTGCACCACCCCCAGTGGCAGCGCGTCAAAGCGTTGTTGGCTGAAGGGGCGATTGGCAAATTGGTCCATGTGAATGGGGCGTTTTCGTTCTTTAACGATGACACTGGCAACATTCGGAATCAGGCGGCCGCAGGTGGCGGTGGATTGCGTGACATTGGCGTCTACGTGCTGGGGGGCGTGCGCTTTGCCACCGGTCTGGAACCGGTGCAGCTCGACTATGCCAGGCTGCAATGGGAGCACGGCGTCGACACGTTTGCCGATATGGGCTTCACTTTTGAGGGCTTCACCTATCAAGCCTATACCTCCATCCGCTCGGCCCCGCGGCAAGAGATGCATTTCCATGGTGAGAAGGGGCTGATGACGCTCACCTGTCCGTTCAATGCAGGCAAGTTTGATCAGGCGGAACTGCATATGTCGATGCCGGATCAGACCAAGCGGATCGAGCGCTTTCCGGTGGTGAACCAATATGTGCAGCAGGTGGAAGCCTTTGGCCGTGCTATTCGTGAAGGTGAGACCTATGCCTGGCCACTGGAGCAGGCGCGGGGCACGCAGGCGATGATGGATCAGGTTTTGGCGCAGGGCTAACGTCGCGCCATTGGTCAAAAGAAAACCCCTCGCAGGCAGGCGCTTGCGAGGGGTTTTTGTTGTTTAGATAGCCAGCCGGGTTATTCGGCGGCGTTGCTTTCTTCCGCAGCCGCAGGTTCTGCTGGGGCCTCTGCCTTTTTGGAAGAGCGACGAGGTTTCTTCTCGGTCTTCTCTTCAGGCGCGTCAGCTTTGTCTTCGGCCTTTTTGCGCGGCGCGCGTTTGCGCGGCGCTTTCTTGGGCGCTGGCGCTTCGGCTTCAGGCGTGTCCACCAGGCTGCTTTCGGCCACATCCACGATCAGGTCGGGCTGTTCTGCCTCAGACGGGTCCACGACGACAGGTTGTGCGTCGGCTTCAGCAGGCGCAGGGGCTTTGTCACGGTTGCCACCGCCATTGCCTTCACGTTCCTGACGCTCCATGCGCTCGCGGCGTTCGCGGTCACGCTCGGCTTGACGCTCACGGTTCTGGCGGTCCTGCTCTTCGCGGCGCGCCTCTTGTTCGCGCTGTGCTTCGTTCAGCATGCGCTGGTAATGCTCGGCGTGTTGCTGGAAGTTTTCCGTGGCAACGCGGTCATTGCCCAACTGGCTGTCGCGGGCGAGTTGGTTGTATTTGTCGATCACCTGCTGAGGGGTGCCGCGCACCTTGCCTTCTGGGCCGGAGCTGTCAAACACGCGGTTGACAATGTTGCCGGAGGGACGGTTGCGGTTAGATTTATTCCGCGAACGTGACTTCGAAGATCTCATTGTTTTTGTAATCCAGCCTTGGTCAATGGCAATCGCTCATCCCGTTTCACGCCTCGTGCGCTCTGTCTTCCGGGGGCGACAATTTATGGCTTGATGTCCAATCGGGACCGCCCGCGAAAGGGGCATCCACCAAAAGGACAGGAACTTGATATTGTGCCTTGGGCGTTCGCACAAGTGCTTTTATCGCGCCAAAGCTTTCAAAAAGGAAAATTTGCGTGGGTTTTAGGACTTTTGCCCAATCACAACGCGGTCCCGCCCGTCCAGATCGGGCTTGATGGCGACGTTAGTCAGGCCTGCGTGCTCAAAGAGCGCAGCCACGTCAGGCCCTTGTTGCCAGCCGATTTCCACCATGAGCCAGCCGTTTGTATTGAGCTGCGTGGGTGCGCCAGCGGCGATCTTGCGATAGGCTGTGAGCCCGTCGGCTTCGTCTGTGAGCGCCATACGTGGCTCATAAGAGAGTTCCGGCGCGAGGGATGGCATTTCGTCCAGCGCGATATAAGGCGGGTTGGAGACGATCAGGTCGAAGGTGCCGCCGATGGCGGCGTACCAGTCGGATTCTTCGAAATGCAGGCGAGGCGTGACGCCATGGGTGTCCGCGTTTCGGCCCGCTACTTCCAAGGCGCGAGTCGAAAGGTCTGTAGCGATGCCCATGGCAGTTGGCCGCTCCGCAACTAAGGTTACCGCGATTGCGCCTGAGCCGGTGCCAAGATCGAGCAATTCAGAGAATGGCTTAGAAAGCGCCTCTGCGATCAGCGTTTCGGTTTCCGGGCGCGGGTCGAGGACGTCGCTATTGACCTCAAAACGGCGGCCGTAGAATTCGCGGTATCCCAGAATGTGACTCATGGGCGTGTGATCAGAACGTTGCCCGGCCAGAATAATGGCATCTTCCATTTGATCGTCGTTCCACTCGTCACGTAGGTGCAGCGTGAGGCGACTTTTATCAATGCCTAGAACTTTTGCCACGATCAGGCGCGCATCTAACGCTGCGCTATCTATACCATCTTGTAGCAGGTAGTCGGTCACGCCAAGAATGCCGTCCTGCACCGTGCCGGTCACCCGTTCATCTCCGCCAGTGCCGTCGCCTGCGCATCTGCGGTCAGCGCGTCGATGATCTCATCCAGATCGCCAGTCATAACCGCATCAAGCTTATAGAGCGTCAGGTTGATGCGGTGGTCGGTCATGCGGCCTTGGGGGAAGTTGTAGGTGCGAATGCGTTCCGAGCGGTCGCCGGAGCCCACCTGACCGGCGCGCTCTGCGGCGCGCTCATCGGCCAGACGTTGGCGCTCCAGATCAAACAGGCGGGTTTTCAACACCTGCATCGCGATCTCGCGGTTGCGGTGCTGTGACTTCTCGGAGCTGGTCACGATGATGCCGGTGGGCAGGTGGGTGATGCGCACGGCAGAGTCGGTGGTGTTTACGTGCTGACCGCCAGAGCCGGACGCGCGCATGGTGTCGATGCGGATGTCATTGGCGTCGATCTGGATGTCCACGTCTTCGGCTTCAGGCAGCACGGCCACTGTGGCGGCAGAAGTGTGAATGCGTCCGCCGCTTTCGGTGGTGGGCACGCGTTGCACGCGATGCACGCCGGATTCGTATTTCATGCGGGCAAAGACGTTTTCGCCTTTGATGTGGGCCACCACCTCTTTGATGCCGCCCAGTTCAGTGGCGTTCTCCTCTAGGATTTCCAGCTTCCATCCGCGGGTTTCGGCGTAGCGCTGGTACATGCGGAGCAGGTCGCCTGCGAATAGCGCCGCCTCATCGCCGCCGGTGCCGGGACGGATTTCCAGAATGGCCGGGCGGGCGTCTGCCGCATCTTTGGGCAGGAGAGCCAGTTGCAGGGCGTGCTCAGCCTCCGGCAGGGCGGCGCGCAACTCTGGCAGCTCTTCTTCGGCCAGATCCTTCATGTCCGGATCCGTCAGCATCTCTTCGGCTTCTTCGATGTCGCTAAGAAGCTTTTGGTAGGCCTGCACCTGTTCGACCACCGGCTTGAGATCGGAATACTCCTTGGCGAGCGCGGCAATATCGCCGCTACCTTCGGCCATCTGCGCCTCAAGGAACTCAAAACGTTGGGTGATCTGATGCAGTCGTTCTATCGGTACCATGCCGCTAAGTGGGACAATACGCGTGTTTGGTCAAGGGCGGGGTTTGCGCTATACTAAGCGTATGAAACAGTTGACCCTGATATTTGCCCTTTTGGCGAGCACGGCCACAGCGGATGGCATGATCAACGGCGTGCCGGTGGATTGCTACTGTACCGACAAACAAGGCCAGCGCATCGAGATTGGCGAGACCATCTGTTTGCAGGTGGATGGGCGCATGTTCATGGCGCAGTGCCAGATGTCGCTCAACGTGCCGATGTGGCGCGAGATTTCGCCCGGGTGCCTGAGCTCCAGTCTGAACGCACCGTCACAAAGCGTCGATCCAAGCCTCGACACGGGTGGCGTTCACGCCAAAATCCTTGCGTCCAAATCGTGAGCGGCCATAGATTTTAAGCACATCACCGTCCTGATAGGCGGTGGTGTAGTCCGGATAGGCCATCAATTTGGAGCGGGTCACATAGGTGACCATACCTTCGTCGACAGAGCCCGCAAGCACGGTGGTGCATGGGGTGCCAACCGCAACCTGATGAAACCGGGCGAGGCCGTCGGGGCCAGCCATCACAAGCCGCCGCACGGAGTTTTCGCCTTCGCTGTCCTGGGTGATTTGAGGCTCTTTGTGCCATTTGGTGAGGTCGCTTGGTGCAAAACGCACATAGGCCGCAAAGCCTGCGGCCAAAACCAGAAGTATCCAAAGAAATGTCATTTTCCGCACCCCAAAAACCACAGGCCGAAGCGCTGTCCCCCCATTTTAGAGATCGTACGCTTTGATGCGCCGAGTAGATCACCCGACGCCTGTACCCTAAGCAGCGTTTTTCAGGGTTTCCAGAGACAAGCAAGTTAACGCCGCGTCCACCCCCAGAGACAGATCAATTCCAAGGCAATGTGCGCCCCGGCAACGGCGGTGGCGCCGGTGGTGTCAAACGGTGGCGAGACTTCGACCACGTCGCCGCCGACCAAATTGATGCCCGCAATGTCACGCAGGATGATGCTGGCCTGACCACTGGTGAGACCGCCCCAAACCGGGGTGCCGGTGCCGGGGGCAAAGGCCGGGTCCAACCCGTCGATGTCAAAGGTTAGATAGGTTGGGTGATCGCCCAGAATGTCGCGAATTTTCTGCGCCACGGCCGCTGGGCCGGTTTCATGCACCTCGCGCGCGTCGATGATGTTGAAGCCCAATGTGTCCGGATTTTCGGTGCGGATACCAACTTGCACGGAGCGTTTGGGGTCGATCAGACCGTCCTTCACTGCCTTGTAGAACATGGTGCCATGGTCAATACGGTTGGGCTCATCATCCGCCCAAGTGTCGGTGTGGGCGTCAAACTGCAACAGGCTAAGCGGGCCATACTTCTCGGCATAGGCTTTGAGGATGGGGTAGGTGATGTAGTGATCGCCGCCCAAAGCAATGCTGGCCGCGCCGCCTGCAAGAATGCCGCGAATGTGGTTGGTGAGCGCTTCAGGGAAGTCAGCCACGCGGGCGTAGTCAAAGGCCACATCACCATAATCTAAGATGTTGAGTTCGCTCATCGGGTCGTAGCCCCAGCCATAAGGCGGATCAAACGCCTGAATGGCGCTGGCCTCGCGGATGGCGCGCGGGCCAAGGCGGGTGCCGGGGCGGTTGGTCACAGCTTGGTCAAAGGGGATGCCGGTCACGGCGATGTCGACGCCGGTGAGGTCTTTAGAATAGCGGCGGCGCAGGAAAGACGTTGCCCCGCCAAAGGTGTTTTCAAAGCTCAAGCCGCGCGGGTCGTCGCGGGTGAAGGCCATATCAACTTGGGTTTTGGCATCTTCCAGTGCCATGGGCGTGTTCCTTCCTGCAGAATTTGATCAAATTTCGCAAATTCACAGGAAAGGTCAAGCCTGAAGAGGCTCTGTGGGCGATCTTGTGACAAGACCGCCCGCAAATTGCTTACAGCGGCTGCGCTGTTTCCACCAGACGGGCAAAGAACGACGCGCCGATTGGGGAGATGTCGTCGTTAAAGTCAAAGGCCGGGTGGTGCAGACCTGCGCCTTCGCCTGCGCCCAGGAAGAGGTAAGCGCCGGGACGGGATTCGAGCATGTATGCAAAATCCTCAGCCCCCATTTCCATGCCTTGATCCGCGTTCACCGCCACGTCGCCTGCGATGTCGCGGGCCACGTCGGCGGCAAAAGCGGTTTGTGCTTCGTGGTTCACGGTGGCGGGATACCCAACGTCGATGTCCAGCACGGCCTCAAGACCATAAGCGGCAGCGGTGCCTTTGGTAATCTCGTCCAGACGGCGGTGGATCATGGCCTGCACCTCTTTGTCAAAGGTGCGGATGGTGCCGTTGATAAAGCCGCCATCGGGGATCACGTTGTCGGCAGAGCCAGCGTGGATTTGTGTGACGGAGACAACGCATTCGTTGCGGGTGTCGTGGTTGCGGCTGACGATGGTCTGGATCGCGTTGACCATGGCCACTGCGGCCACCACAGGGTCGATGGTGTCCTGAGGGTAGGCGCCGTGGCCTCCTTTGCCTTGAAGCTTGATGGTAAAGCTGTCCACAGCGGCCATGATCGGCCCCGGGGTCGTGTAGAACTCGCCGAAGGGCACGCCGGGCACGTTGTGGATGGCGTAGATGTCTTTTACGTCAAAGCGGTCCATCACACCTTCTTCCACCATCACACCCGCGCCGCCGCCGTCCTCTTCCGCAGGCTGAAAAAACAGCGCCACACGGCCGGAGAACTTGCGGGTTTCCGCAAGGTATTTGGCCGCACCAAGCAACATGGTGGTGTGGCCGTCATGCCCACAGGCGTGCATTTTGCCGTCCACGGTGCTGGCATGGTCCAATCCGGTGATCTCATCCATTGGCAGGGCGTCCATATCAGCGCGCAGGCCTATGGTGGGGCCGTCGCCTTGACCATTGATGATCGCAACCACACCGGAGGTCGCAATGCCGTCGTGGATTTCATCGACGCCGAACTCTTTCAGGCGGGCGACCACAAAGGCGGCGGTCTCGTGGCAATCAAACGCCAGTTCCGGATGGGCGTGCAGGTGGCGACGCCAGCCCTTCATTTCGTCGGAAAAATCGGCAATACGGTTTACAACAGGCATGGGTGGACACCTTCTCTGAATGGTCGTTCAGTTAACATCAAAAGCAAATTCCGGAGCGCGACGCAATGGCCGAAGATCCTCTTATCCTCAATCCCAACGGCGGATTGCCGCGTCTTTTGGAGATCATGCGGCGTCTGCGCAATCCGGAGACCGGCTGCCCCTGGGATATCGAGCAGGATTTCTCCACGATCGCACCATACACCATTGAGGAAGCTTATGAGGTGGCGGATGCGATTGAGCGCGAGGCCTGGGATGAGCTGAAAGGCGAGCTTGGTGATTTGCTGTTTCAATCGGTGTTTCACGCGCAGATGGCGACAGAGCGGGGATTGTTCACCTTTGACGAGGTGGCAGACACGATGTCGGACAAGATGGTCGCGCGCCATCCGCATGTGTTTGGCGATGAGAGCCGGGACAAATCTGCCGAACAACAGACCCGCGATTGGGAAACGGTGAAGGCGGTGGAGCGGGCAGGGAAGGCGCAGCAGGGCACGCTGGATGGTGTGGCGCTTGGGCTGCCAGCCCTCTTGCGCGCGGTGAAGTTGCAGAACCGCGCCGCGCGTGTGGGATTTGACTGGCCGGATATTTCGCAAGTAGTTGACAAAATCGTTGAGGAAGCTGGAGAGTTGGCAGAAGCGCGGGACAGGCTGTCGCAGGCGGAGATCGAAGAAGAGTTTGGCGACATGCTGTTTGTGATCGCCAATCTGGCGCGGCATTTGAAGATCGAACCCGAGGCGGCGCTGCGGGCCACAAATGCCAAGTTTGTCAGGCGTTTCGAGGGGGTTGAGGCCAAGCTCAAGGAACGCGGAAAGTCCCCACAGGAAAGCGACCTCGCAGAGATGGATGCGCTCTGGGATGAAGTGAAGGCGGAAGAGAAATCACGAAAAGTTAATCCTGAATGAATTATTCAGGTATTGACCTGATTAAAAAACTCGGATTAAAGCAGCGTCACCGAAACCGTGACACCGTGAGTGATGACATGACCAAATTTCTTTCCACGTCGATCTTCTTTACAGCCGCTGCAGCCGTTGCCGCGCCAGTTCTGGCTGAAGAAGTCAACGTCTACTCCTATCGCCAGCCTGAGCTGATCAAGCCGCTGACCGATGCTTTCACTGCTGAAACCGGCATCAAAGTGAATGTGGCCTACTTGAAAAAAGGCATGATTGAGCGTCTGGAAGCTGAAGGTGATCGCTCCCCAGCCGATCTCGTGCTGACCGTGGACATCTCCCGTCTGGCTGGCGTTGTGAACGCAGGTCTGACCCAGCCGGTGGAAAGCGACGTGATCAACGCCAACGTGCCCGCGCAGTACCGCGACCCAGACAACCAGTGGTTTGGTCTGACCACCCGCGCGCGTATCGTGTACGCATCCAAAGACCGCGTAGCAGATGGCGAAGTCACCACCTACGAAGATCTGGCAGACCCAAAATGGGCGGGCCGCATCTGCACCCGCTCCGGCACCAACGCTTATAACGTGGCGTTGACCTCCGCAGTGATCGAGCATCACGGTGAAGAAGGTGCGAAAACCTGGCTGGAAGGCGTGAAGTCCAACCTTGCACGCAAGCCACAGGGCAACGACCGCGCGCAGGTGAAAGCGATCTGGGCTGGCGAATGTGACATCTCCGTGGGCAACACCTACTACATGGGTAAAATGCTGGGTGATGAAGAGCAGAAAGAATGGGCCGACAGCGTGCGCATCGTGTTTCCAACTTTTGAGAACGGCGGCACCCACGTGAACGTCTCCGGTGTGGCGCTGACCAAATCCGCTCCAAACAAGGACAATGCCATCAAGATGATGGAATTCCTGACCTCGCCACAAGCGCAGGAAATCTACGCGGAAGCCAACTTCGAGTACCCAATTGCACCGGGCACAGAAGCCTCTGAACTGGTGCAAAGCTGGGGCGAATTCACAGCAGATGACGTAAACCTGATGACCCTCGCCGGTCATCGCTCTCAGGCGCTGAAAATCACCGAGCAGGTTGATTTTGACGGCTAAGCTGGCTGTTGAGAGAGACGAGAAAGGCGGCCTTTGGGCCGCCTTTTTTGGTTGGGGTAGTATTCATATTGCGCCCCAAGCGGTTGATATTCTCAAAATCCTTGTATGGAACAGCGAACCACAAGGTATAAAACGTTTCCAGATATACGTGTTCCCCAAAGATGGCCAACAACAGCACCATGAGCCACCAAGTTTTAAACCCTATAGCCGCGTTTGATGTGGAAAATGGCGTTCCAAAAGAAATCACGGAACCATGGCCAGCGGCCCATACCTTGTCTGGATACCGCTGGTTGCATCTTGACCTTTCGGACGACACAACAACCTTTGGGTAAAGGCGCACCTCCCGGAGATCGCTGCTGCAGCACTTTGTCAGAGCGAAACCCGCCTGCGTTGTGAAAGATTAGAGGATGGATTGATCCTGAATTTGCGCGGGATCAATTTGAACCCCGAAGCTGCTCCTGAAGATATGGTTTCTCTGAGGATGTGGATCGAAGGCCGAACAATTGTAACGGCGCGTCTCCGCAAAGTATGGGCCGTTGAGGCTTTGCGCGACTCTGTTGCTGCGGGCAAACCTCCCCAATCCGTTGGCCGTGTTCTGGTGGAACTGACACAAGGATTAACCAACCGAATTGAGACGGTTTCCTTAGAACTTGAGGACCAGACCGACGAATTTGAAGTTCTCGCACTGGATCGCCAGTTTGTGGCGCCAGAAAATCTCGGCCGTACGCGGCAAGCCGTCATTAAGATGCGGCGATTTATCAATCCGCAGCGCGAGGCGGTGAGCGCACTGGCGGCGCTGGAAGATTGGATTCTGCATGAGGACGATCTCGCAGCGCTTCGGGAAAACGCCAACCGGACCCGCCGGATTGTTGAAGAACTGGACGCGACACGAGATCGGCTTTCCGCCGTTCAAGATTAGGTTGATGCTTTGCGCGCCAGTGCGCTGAGCCGGAACAGTTATATTTTGTCTGTGGTGGCGGCGATATTCCTGCCCCTGGGTTTCATCACGGGACTTTTTGGGGTGAATGTTGCCGGCATGCCCGGTACCGAAAGTTCATCAGCGTTCTGGATGCTAACTGGTGTATCTTCGGCCACAGGGATCGCGCTTTTCTTTATTTTCAAATTCGCAAAATGGCTTTGACGGGTGGTTCCTCGAGATAGCGAAATCAGAGAGCTAGCAAAGACCGCTCGATCCGCATCGACGACGTGACCCTGATGACCCTTGCCGGTCACCGGTCCCAAGCGCTGAAAATCCCCGAGCAGGTTGATTTTGACGGCTAAGCTGGCTGTTGAGAGAGACGAGAAAGGCGACCTTTGGGCTGCCTTTTTTAAGTTGCAGTGAATGACCGCATTGAGCCCTTTGTGCCAAATGCTGCAGACAAAACGAATGACCGGTTTTTTGCTTCATCACTTTTCGAAGCGACCGGAATTGAGGCCGATCCCGACTACAAGCTTAAAATCGACCTCAAATCTGCACCCGACACCTCGTTGGCCGGTTTGTTCAGAACAACCGTTCCCGCGTCCAATCCAAGATACCAGGAAGAAATGCTGGTCAGAAAGGTCAGGTTCTGTTCACACAAAAGAACACCGACCCCTGCCGCCGCCCGTTCCTTCAGGCAATCGGCCATGTGGTAGATGTTCTCCGGCTGGACGCCCTCTGACGGCTCGTCAAGGACGATCAGCTTGGTGTCTTCGATCATGCTTCGGACAAAGGCCAGAATTTTCCGCTCCCCGCCCGACATGGTGCCCGCAGGTTGGTCCAACCGTTCCGCCAGCCTCGGAAACCGTTCGAAATACCGATCCGGTGCTTCGCGGTTGGAGCCCAAGTTCAGGTTCTCCCTGACCGTCAGATCATCAAACACCATGGATGTTTGCGGCATGTAACCGAAACCCAGTTCACGGCGGGCATACGCGGGTAGCGTGCCGACAGAGCTTCCCTCTAATCGGATTTCACCTGCACCTGCGATCAGGCTACCTTGCACCAGCCGGGCGAGGGTAGTTTTGCCAACGCCGTTTCTACCGAAGACACCAAGAACACTGCCCGTTTCAATCCGGGCTGAGACGTCGAACAGCACGTTGGTGTCGCGATACCCGCCGGTCAGGTTGTCAATTTCCAGAAGCGCGGTCATTTCGTTCCTCCGGAATAAACAGCTTGAACTTCCGGGTTGCTTCGTACTGTTTCGAACGTATCAAACGCCAGAACCTGCCCTAGGTGCATCACAAGAACCTTGTCCGAGATTGCTTCAACGATGCTTATGTCGTGTTCGATGACAATGACCAGACCACCTGTTTCCGCCTGATATTCCCGAACCAGATTGGTCATCAGCGCCGTTTCATCCGGTGAAAGACCTGCACAGGGTTCGTCCAGCAGCAGCACCTGAGGTTCCGCCGCGATGGTCATCGCGTATTCCAGAAACTGGCGGTGGCCCTGTGGCAGGTGCTCGACCGGTTCGACAAGCTCTTCCTGAAGCGGTACCGAGGAATGTTCTAACAGGTCAGACAGCGATTTCGATCGCCATTGATAGGTTGAAGGGCGGAAAAGATCGATTAGCCGCGCGCGGTTTGCCATCATGGCAATGGACAGGTTCTCAGACACGTTCATGGAAAAGAACACCGAGGGCACCTGCAATTTGCGGCCAATCCCGCTGTGCAGAGCCTTATAGGGAGGTCTCGAGTCAATTCTGCGCTTCCCAAGTGCAATGCTGCCGTCGGTTATGCGGAGATTGCCGGTGATGGTGTTGAGCGCGCTGGTTTTACCCGCGCCGTTTGGCCCGATGACGCTGACGATGCCTGTAGGCGGGGTCTCAAAAGACACGCCGTTCAGGATGCGGACGACGCCGATTTGCAGATGAACATCGTCAAAGCGAAGGGGGGCATCAGAATCAACCACCTTGGTTGTCGGGGCGGCGATGGCCTCGAAGGACTTGCCGATTTTCGCAGGTCGAATGCGCCGGTATCCCGACTCAAGCAGTTCAGCGATTCCACCGGGTGCCTTTAGTACGACGAGGATGAAGGCGGCGGCCATCAGTAGTTCCCAATAAGGGAAACTGTCGCGCAATTCGGCTGAGGCCCAGCCGACGATGACTGCTCCGATCAGAGGTCCGAGAACGTGGAAGCGCCCCCCCACGGCTGTTAGGATCACCATCTCTGCCGACAGGCCAAATCCCATCGACGTCGGCGTCACGATGCCTTGATGCGAGGCAAACAAGCCCCCAGACAATGCGGCGATGACGGCTGAAAAGGCAAAGACCGCCCCCTTAACAACATGGGTCGGAAAGCCGAGCAATTGCAGGCGAGGTTCGTTGTCTGCAACCGCCTTGGCGATCAGGTTGACCGGTAACTTGTTCAACACATAAAGAAGCAGGCTTACTACAACAGTGGCAGCGACGATGACGTAATAAAAACTGCCGAACGGGTCGAGATTGCCGAGGCTGTCGAAACCGCTCATCCCATTGAAGCCACCGGTTAGGTTGGTCATCGTGCCTGCGACCTGCTCAGCGATCATCACCAAGGCCAGCGTGATCAGCGAGAAGTACGGCCCGCTTTCATTCCGACCCCGAAAGATCAGCGCGGCCAAGAGGAATGAAAAAACCGAAATGGCAGCCAGCACGGCGGCAGCAAGGGCCAGGTCAATGATTAGACCACTCTCGGCGCGAAGGGTGATGGCTGTGACGTAGGCCGCAAATCCGAAGAAGAGCGCCTGACCCAGCGGCAAGACCCCGGTCTTGCCCCAGAGATAGCCGATACCCTGTGCAGCGACGCCGTAGATCAGGTAGAGCCCGATCTGGTAGGCCACGAAGTCCCCGAACAACTCGGGGATCAGAAGCAAGACTGCCAGAAGCAGACTAACGGGAAGAAGAACGTATACCATCGGGTTTCAGCCAGAGAAAGAGAATAGAGAGAGTGAGAACAGCCAGATAGCCATAGGTTTGGTTGGCGACGGCCCCGAGGACAGATTGTGTTCCCGCGATGATGCCAGCACCTATGCCAAGCCCTTCGAGGTTGCCAAGACCGCCGACGACCAGGGCGAAGAACGAGCGGATCAGGTAATCGAGCCCCATCATTGGTTCGATGCGGATGGTGGGCGCCAGTATCAGCCCAGCCAGTCCGGCGGTGCAGCAACCAAAGATAAATGCTCCTGCGGACAAACGGGCGGTATTGATGCCGATGGCCTCAGCCAGGTCCGGGTTGCCCACCATGGCTTTAATGCGGGTTGCGACTTTAGAGCGGGTGTTCCACCAATAAAGCGCAGCAAATCCGACGATGATGCCGATGATGACGACTATGCGATAGGCGGGGTAGTCGGCTCCGAGAATGCTGAGCGTACCGCCGATCGGCGGGCTGACGGATTGATAGCCGCGTCCGAAGATCAACTCCACCGCTTCGCGTAGCAGAATGGCAATGCCCCAAGTGGCCAGAAGGCTGTCGAACATCCGGCCATAGAGATGGCGGATGATCGTGCGCTCAAGTGCAAAGGCAACCAGCGCCACAGTCAATAGGCACATAGGAACCTGCAACCAGCCAGGCAGGCCCATTGATGATGTGATGACCGGGGCATAGGCCCCGATCATCACAAATTCCCCATGCGCCATATTCATGATCTGAAGCTTGCCAAACACGATGGCAAGCCCAAGGGCGACAAGTGCTAGAGTGCTGATCTGCCAGGCAAGGTTTAGGAAAAGAACTGACGACATGGCTGGGAGGTCAGTTTGCGCAGGCTTCAGAGGAAGCCACGTTGCCAAACGACGCGACGATGTTGAACGCCCCGCCACTTCCATCGGCGAGATAAATCGTCTGTGCCATATGACGACCGGTCAGCGTGTTGTCGCCCCGCGGCGTGCTCCATGTGGTGCCCTCTGCGGCGGCGTCCATGGCGTCGACATCAAGGCTACCTGCCTTGTTGGCCAGTGCAGCCAGCAGCATCAGACCCTCATAAGCCGACTGACCGAGACCGTTCAGGGCTGGTGCGTCTGCACCGAATGCTGCCGAAAAGTCCGCGGCAAACGACGCCGCAGCTTCAGATTCGATGGAGGCGAAGTAGCCCGAAGATGAATACAGACGATCCGCGTTGTCCGCACCGATCCCGGCAAGGGTGTTCTCTTCAATCAGAGTGCCCAGGCGAATGGCCTGTTCATCCAGACCAAAGCCTGCGAAGCTGACGTTGAAGCCCACGGAACCGCCGCCGACAAGGGTAATTAGCACCGCGTCGGCACCGCTTTCCTTGATACGTTGAAGAGACGAGTCGAATTCGGAAACCGTGAAGGGCACGTATTCCTCGCCCACGACCTCACCGCCTGCATCGGCGATATAGGTTTTGGCCAGGGCGTTAGTATCACGGGGCCAATTGTAATCATGGCCGATCAGATACCATTTGGACACGCCTTCGGACTCAGTTAGGTGCGGGATGACCGGGGCAAGCTGCTGGCTCGGGGTTTCGCCTGTGACGTACAGACCGGTTGCACAGGAATTGCCTTCGTAGACCGGCGTATAGACATACGGAACCTGCCCGTTGAAGCGACCGATCAAGGCCTCTCGAACCGCCGAGTCATGCATGCCGACAAAAGCCTGAGCGCCTTCGCCTTTCCACAGGCGCAGTGCAGCCTGCGCTGCCTCGGCCGGAGGAACGCCAACATCGGCGAAGACCAATTCGATCTGTTCGCCATTGATCCCGCCGCTCGCATTGATCGTCTCGGCGGCCAATGTAGCCGAGTTCCGTGTGGACGGCCCGAAGAGGCCTGCCGGACCAGAATCCGGCACAAGAACGCCGATCTTGATGTCGGCTGCGGCGGATACTGTTCCGAGAGCCAGGACCGTGGCCGCACCGGCCAAGAGTTTCGTCGTTGATTTCAACATGAGTTCCTCCCTTTGTTGAAAGAGGCGCCTATTGCGCCATTGCTTTTTCCGCGGCCCGTGCCAAGGCCAGGAGTGACCGGTCCTTGCCGGGCATGGCATCGAACTCGATGCCGACTGGAAGGCCCGAAGACACAGGGCATGGAAGCGAAATGCCGGGGGCACCTACATTCGATCCCAGGTCCGTATTGCGGATGTAGGTCGGGAAGGTTGGGACCTGTTCGCCGTTCAGGGTGACCGTCTCGTCCTCGCCGATGGGTCTTGCAGGCAGGGGCGTCGTCGGGAAGACAATCGCGTCCAGCCTATATTTTTCGAAAACCTGACCGTAAATCTGACGCATTGCCGAGCGATGCTCGTCCATCGCCGCCCTGTAGGCTGCCTCCGGCATCGCCTCTTCCCCAAGCTGGCTGCCAATGGCTCCGGCCACATCCGGTGAGCCTATGCCTGCAACGAGTGTTTCAAAGGAAATGTCCGGGGCGTGTTCCGTCAGATAGGCAGGCAGGTCGCGCATGACCTCGTAAAGCACGACCGGGAAACTGAAGGCTTCGTTATGCGGCCAGATCGGCTCGAATCTAACATCGACGAGCTTGGCCCCTGCGGCTGACAGGGTAGAGAGTTGCGCCTCGACCGCTTCGGCAACAACCGGATCGAGGTTGTCGAAGAACATCTGCCGGGGAACACCTAAAGTAACATTGCCCATCTCGACATCTGCGAGTTCCGTGTTGATGCCCGACAGAACGCTGTCGAACAGGGCGATATCCCGAACACTGCGGGCCAATGGTCCTACGGTATCGCGGGTGTGCGAGATCGGAACAACGCCATCGCCATCATACCGCCCGGTTGTCGGACGGAAGCCGATTACGCCACAGAGGGCTGCGGGAATACGGCAGGACCCGCCGGTATCAGTGCCCAGACCTGCGGGGAATATCCCGGCGGCAATGGCGGCTGCGGTGCCACCCGATGACCCGCCTGGGATCATGGACGGGTTAGCCGGATTGCGCACGGCCCCGGTGACCGCGTTGTTCGATGTGATGCCAAAGGCCAGTTCATGCATTCCGGCCTTGGCCCCGATGAACCCACCCGCCCGGATGATCCGCTGGACAACACCGGCATCCGTTGCCGGGGTATGATCAAGCAAAGCCTTCGTGCCGCCTGCAGTCGGGTAATTCGTGGTGTTGATGTTGTCCTTGGCCACGACCGGAAGGCCCGCAAGCGCCGCTCCCGGATTGGCCTCGAAGGCTTCGGTCGCTGCCCGAACGACATGTTCTGCATCGAAACTCTGAAGCGTATTCAGGTCCGCATGTTTCGCGGCCCGGTCCGCCAGGCCTTCGGCATATTCAACCGCAGAAACCGACCCATCTCTGATCGCGGCAACCGTGGCGACCGCATCCAAACGCTCCAAATCCAGCGACATCCTTGCCTCCCTGATGTTTGGGAAACAGGATAGAAACTGGCCGGTTCAGTTTCCTATCATCAGAAATGATGATTTTTCTCGGCCAGGAATTGCGCCAGTTGCGTGCGTCTTTTCAGGCCCGATTTCCGGAAGAGGGACGCAATATGGGAACGCAGCGTGGGCTTGGAGACGCCGAGCTTGCCGCAGATTTCGTCGTCTGTGAGCCCGGTAACCAAAAGGTCCGCCACCTCGGCTTCCCGAACCGTGAACCCCAGATCGTCGGCAATTTGGGCGAACCTCAGGGACGGCAACTGCTCGACTGCACTCTTCGCCCGGATCAGGGCATTGACCAGGCTCGGCCCCACGGCGTCCACGATTTGAGCCTCCCTGGATGTAAAGTCCTCACGGTTCGCCCCACGCCATATCCTCAGGTCGCCGATATTGTCGCCCCGGTCATAGGCGAAGTAGTTCATGCCGTAGCACAGGCCGTCCTGCTTCAGGAAATCATTGAAGAACTCGGTCTTGACCAGACGGTCATGCCGCATCACTTCGCTAACTGGCGTCGCCTTCTTTCGTTTTTGCAGGGTCGGCGTGATCGGGTCGTGAAACTGGAAGTAGCTTTCGTAGCGACGCAAGTTGTCGTCGGTCATGTTGATCTGAACACAGGACACGAATTTCTGAGCATCCTCATCCCAGACGTAGGACGCGAAATAATCGGCCTTGAGAAGATCAAGCATCTTCTGACCCACACGCCGACGAACCTCGGAATGGTCAAATTCTCCACTCAGGTCACGCATAATCGAAAAGATCAGATCGGCTTCTTCGTCGGTTAGGTTCATGGTCAGCTTTACGATTGAAAGTCGTCACCATTGTCTCCACATCTTAGTTCGTAGGCAAGTGGCGCTATTCTGTTGGTGAAATACAAAGGTTTTCCAGCGAGCATGCCGAAAGCAGACTTTTGCGCGTCAAATGCATAAGTCCGGAAAGTCCGCATTGCTGACTTCAAACGAACTGGCAAACGATGACGCTCCCCAAAGAACATAGGGAGCGGCCCAGCATTTCTTTACGGCTCACTCCAACCGCGCTCGCAGCACCCGCAGCATGTTCTCGCCCATCACTTTGCGAATTTGCGCCTCAGACAACCCCGCATCCATCAGCGCTTGGGTCAACGCCGCCAACTCAGACGTGTCAAACGCTGTGCCGACGGAGCCGTCAAAATCGGAGCCCAACGACACGTGGTTTTCGCCCAGAAGGTCCACCGCCGCTTTTACGGTTTTGGCCACGCCCGCCGGGCTGTCGTCACAGGTCACATCGGTCCAATAGCCGATGCCCACCACGCCGCCGCCCTGATCCATGCCGTTTTGCACAATTGCCTGCATCAGCGCGTCCTCATAGTTCCGTTTCACCGGGCAGTTGCCGTAGATGCCGGTGTGGCTGACGATTATGGGCATGTCGGTCATTTCGATCACCTCACGTGCCACCTGTGGGCTGGAGTGGGCCACGTCGATCACCAGATTGCGCGCCTCCACAGCTTTCACCACCTCGCGGCCAAACTCGGTCAGGCCTTTGTTGCCAATGCCATGCAGCGAGCCGCCAAGCGCGTTGTCAAAGAAGTGCTGCAGGCCAATCACACGGTAGCCGACGTCTTGCAGTTTTTGCAGGTTGTCGAGGTTGCCTTCCAGCGGGTGGGCGCCTTCGATGCCCAACATGCCAGCGACAACGGTTTTGCCAGCTGCACGCTCGGCCAGAACGGCGTCAAGTTCGGCCTTGGTGCGCACGATGCGCAATTTACCGTCAGAGCGGGATTCTGCGTCATGCAGGCGTTCGGCCTGATACACCGCGCGCTCAAAAATGCTGTCCCAGGTACGGGGCGGCCACATCTGGCCCACGGCCAGAAGCGTGATGTTGTCGCGCGCATCGGCGGAGTTGCTGTCATAGTTCTGCCCTGCCGGGGATTTGGTGACGGCGGTGAAGACCTGCACCGCGACGTTGCCTTCGATCAGGCGGGGCAGGTCAACTTGACCGCGAGAAGCATGCTCCAGCGGATCGCGTTTCCACAGCAAGGTGTCGGCATGCCAGTCGCCCACCGTGAGGCTGGCGTGCAGGTCTTTCGCGGCGTCGCTGACCGCATAGGGCGCGTGGTCCTTCACCGTGTTGCGCGATTTCTCCACATGCCCCGGCGCGATAATCAGAAAGGCGGCCACAGCCACCACAACAACCATCAACAGGCGTCCCAACCATTTCCCCAAGGTGCGCATGTTCTCTCCCCCAATGCGTGTGTTTGGTCGCAGCCTAGGAGGGTGGACGTGTTTGTCAAAGGTTGACGTTGGGGGAGTGGTTTTCTGCCGATGCTCTGCGACCTGTTTGGAAATTTTGGTCACTCGTGCCAGAGTTCCTTCATTCGAGCCTGTTGAGAGGACGTATGATGTTTTGGAAACCCGTTTTGACACTGGCGCTTGCGGTGTCTGTGAGCCTATTTGCCGCCGATATGACCATGGCCAAGGACAAAGTCGGGCAGGGCAAAGGCAGTAAGGTGAAGATCGACAAGCCGGGCAAGGGCAAGGCGATCCCGCCCGGGCAGATCAAGCGCTACACGCGCGGGGCGAAGTTGCCCACGGATTTGAAGTGGGAGGATATTGGCGATCTGGACAAGTGGAACCTGAAGGCTCCGGGCAAAGGCAATCGTTACATCCGTGTGGATGATGAAATCCTCGAAGTGACCGATGATCTCTCCACCGTTGTGGATGCGGTTGGCATCGTTGGAGATTTGCTGAAGTAAAGCGCGGGTTTACATGCGCACGCAGTTGATGGGCGCGCTGTCTGTGGACAGGATCATGTAATTTTCCGAGGTAAACGTGACCTTGGCGCTGGCGTCGCTGCCTTCCAGCAAGCCTTGGCGCAGGGTGTCGGCATGTTCACTGCGCGTGGCGTCCCGACCGTCGATTACCAGCTTGTTCACAAAGGCGCTGACCGGAGTGTCACTGAGCATGCCATTGTCCAGTCGGTAATCTGAGCGGTAGCGGGCCTGCGCAAAGACCTCTTGGTCCAGTCCTAGAAAGTTGATGTTCACCAGCGCATCCATGCGGCCAGTATCCGCGAAGGTGACATTGGACACCGCATCATTGTCGGCTGTGGTGCGCACGCAGGTCCAAGTGCCGAGGATCGATTGCGCGGAGGCCAATGGCGCGGTGCACAGGGCGAGGGCGGCAGCGGTCAGGACGGCTTTCATATCGGGTCTCCCTAAGGACAAACAGGCGCACAGCATACGCAGAGACGGTCGCGTAAACCGTAGTGCAGTCACAGAAGGCCTGCAATCCTTGAGTGTGATTGCCTTTGGCATTGAGGCGCAGGTAGGCTTGGGGATGCAGCCGTGACGAAGAGGTAACTATGGCGCAGGTTTTGATTGTCTATCACTCCCGCACAGGCGGCAGCCGGCAGATGGCCGAGGCGGCCTTTGCGGCGGCGCAGGCCGAGGGAGAGGCGCGGCTGTTGCAGGCGGAAGAGGCCATGCCCGAGGATGTGCTGGCGGCGCAAGGCTATCTGTTCTGCGCGCCGGAAAACCTCGCCGCGCTGTCCGGTGCGATGAAGGAGTTTTTTGACCGTTGTTATTATCCGGTTCTGGGGCAGATCGAAGGACGCCCCTACGCGCAGATGATCTGTGCGGGATCAGACGGCGAAGGGGCCGCGCGACAACTGGCGCGGATTGCGACGGGGTGGCGATTAAAGGAAGTGCAGCCACCGTTGATTGTCTGTACCCATGCGCAGACGGAAGAAGCGATTTTGGCGGAGAAGGTGATTGGGGCAGCGGAATTGGAACGTTGTGCGGAGTTGGGCGCGGCGTTGGGGGCTGGTTTGGCGATGGGGGTGTTTTGAAGCCTGCTGTGGCGCTAAACATGCAGAATGTAAGTTAGATTGAACACTATTTGGAGTTGGTTGTGATTGAATTGGGATTTAGTGACTGTCAAAGACCTTTGTTTAGGCATTTTGTTCATGTGTTTTTGTTGATTGTTCCCACTTTTGGTATGGCACAATCCAAGCAAGACTTGGCTGACGAATGCCGACGGTCGGTTGATGAAGGTAGTCTCACTCGGGCGTTGGAAATTTCCGAAACAATGAAATGGTGGAAGCACCTTTTCGATGTCGGGCTTATAAAAAGCGTTGAGCACTGTCTGACTGCGTCTACTGGTGAAGAGTGGAGGTATTTTCACACAAAAGGTGAGTTTTTGTTTGGGGAAAAAGCTAAAAAAGAAACCCAATACATCGCAGGAGCGGAAGAAAGACGTGCCAATCATAAACTTGAAAAGAAGCGAAAGCATTGCAAAGTTCTCGCAGCGGAGCAGAAGGTTGAAAAACTGGAGTTTCAGCTGAAGGCAATCGAAGCCCAACGGCTGGTCGAGTATCAGTCAAAAACTCTGGAAGCTTGTAATGCGACCTATGAGGACGATCAAAACCGCGCCCTTCTGAATCCTGTTTGTTCCAAAGTTTTTCAGGAGTTTGGTTTGCCGGACTCAAAGCTGGAGTTTGATATTTCAACTCTGATTGTGGCCAGGTCCGAAGTATTGCAGGCCCAACTTGAGCTTGCAGATATCGACAGGGCAAAAGAAAGCACTGCTTCTGTTCCAAAAAGCTCTGAGCTGTCAAAAGTTTCGGCAGAGTGTTCTGAATTACTCAAACGCGTTGAGCAGGCCATGGACTAGCCCAACACGCCGATTGCGCAGAGCGCCGAACATGCCGAGGCAAATAAGAAACGGGCCCCAAAGGCCCCGTCTCGGATCGTCAGTGCGTCTGATTTACCTGAGCGTCACTCCATCGCCTCAAGCTCGTCGATCATCGAGGAAATCATGCTCAAACCCTTGTCCCAGAACTTCGGATCAGAGGCATCCAGACCAAACGGCGCAAGCAGCTCGGAGTGGTGCTTGGAACCGCCCGCTTTGAGCATCTCGAAGTATTTGTCCTCAAAGCCTTCATCGCCTTCCGCATAGACCGCATAGAGTGCGTTTACGAGGCCGTCGCCAAAGGCATAGGCGTAGACGTAGAACGGCGAGTGCACGAAGTGCGGGATGTAGGCCCAGAAGGTCTCATAGCCGTCCATGTATTCAAAGGCTTCGCCAAGGCTTTCGGCCTGCACCGACATCCACAGCGCGTTGATGTCTTCGGGTGTGAGTTCGCTTTCACGCCGCGCGGCGTGCAGTTTGCATTCAAAGTCGTAGAAGGCAATCTGGCGCACCACGGTGTTGATCATGTCCTCAACTTTGCCCGCCAGCAGGATTTTGCGCTGCTCCTGGGTTTCGGCCTTGTCCAGCATCGCGCGGAACGTCAGCATTTCGCCAAAGACCGAGGCGGTTTCCGCCAGTGTGAGCGGCGTAGAGGACAACATCTCGCCCTGATCAGCCGCCAGCACCTGATGCACGCCATGGCCCAGCTCATGGGCGAGGGTCATCACGTCACGCGGTTTGCCAAGGTAGTTGAGCATCACATAGGGGTGCACGTTGGTCACGGTCGGGTGGGCAAAGGCGCCGGGGGCTTTGCCGGGTTTCACACCCGCATCGATCCAGCCTTTGGTGAAAAACGGCTCCGCCAGATCCCCCATGCGCGGGTCAAAGGCGTTGTAAGCGTCCATCACGGTTTTCTGCGCAGTGTCCCAATCCACGGTGGTGGGGTCTTCCATCGGCAGTGGCGCATTGCGGTCCCAGACCTGCATCTTGTCGAGCCCAAGCCATTTGCGCTTAAGCTCATAGTAGCGGTGGCTCAATTTTGGATAGGCTGCCACAACCGCATCGCGCAGCGCCTCGACCACTTCGGGTTCCACATCGTTGGAGAGGTGCCGGCCGGTTTGGGCTGTGGGCATGTTGCGCCAGCGGTCGATGACTTCTTTTTCCTTGGCGGCCGTGTTGTGCACGCGGGCGAAGATTTTGATATTTTCGGCAAAGACCTCAGCCAGCTCCCGCGCCGCCGCTTCGCGTTTTGCGCGGTCCGGGTCGGTCAGGAAATTCAGCGTGCCTTCGATGTTCAGCTCTTCGCCGTTCACGTTGAAGGTCAGGCCCGCGATGGTTTCGTCAAACAGACGCTCCCATGCGTCGCCCACTACGCCAAGATCGTGCAGGAACTTCTCCAACTCATCGGAAAGCTGGTGTGGCTTCATTGCGCGGATGCGGCGGAAGACTGGCTCATAGCGGGCAAGCTCTGCGTTTTCTGCAAAGGCGGCGGAGAGTTTATCGTCTTCGATACGGTTGAGTTCCAGCGTGAAAAACACCAGAGGCGTGGAGAAATTGGTCAGCTTTTCCTGCATGTTGGCCATGAACTGCGCGCGCTCGGCGTCCGTGGTCAGCTGGTAGTAACGCAGACCGGCGTAAGACATGATGCGGCCTGAGACCTGCGAAATCTTCTCGTTGCGCTGCACACAGGTCAGCAGGTCGCTCGCGGACAGATCGGCCAGCTTGCCTTCGTAATCGGCAGCAAAGGCTGCACATTCCCCTTCGAGCCATTCCAAGTCGGCAGTCAGCTCTGGTGCGTCGTCGCCTTTATACAGGTCGCTCAGGTCCCATTCGGGCAGGTCGCCAAACGCGTTTGCGCCGGAGGAGGCGTTTGCATCACGTAGAAGGTCAGGAGCGGGGACGGGAAGGTTCAGCATGGACGCGGCCTTTGTTCAGAAATCTGTTGGGGATCAGATAGGCAGAGCGGGGCGGAAGGTTCAAGAGGCGGCGACATTCCTTTGGCCTGTGTATGACTGTCGCGGCAGGTCAAAGGCGGGGGGAAGAGGCACCATTTCTGCGAGATGACGACCCAGCTGCCAAGCGATGTGACGGTGATTGGCACGCGCTGCTTGTTCTTTTGGCTGCCGGAATAGCTGCAGGCGAAGACACGTGAGGGGCCAGCCCCTCACAAACTTCCAGATATTTGGGGAACGAGAAACCTAGGCGCTGTGTGTGTCGTAGAAGGCCGCGCAGGCGTCAAAGATGTGGGTGCGTGTGTCCGGCACTTCCATCAGCACTTCGTGCTCGCCGTCCTCAATGAGGTCGAGGGTGCCGTTTGGCCAGCGTGCCATGCGATTATGGATGTCGCCGGTGTGCACAATGCGCTCATCCGTGCCAAGGAACGTCAGGCAGGGAATGTCTGGCGAGGGTTTGGCGCGCAGGCTTTTGCACTCTTTTAAAGCTTCATAGACCCAGTTTATTGCAGGACCCGCCAGGGCCAGATCGGGCTGTCCGGTCATTTGCCGCTGCATGTAGGCATACATGTCAGGGTCTTTGGTCAGCGTATTGTCGTCAAAGGGTTGATCCAACACCAGCGTCACGGGGGAGGTTGACGGTGACAGGCGGGCACCGAAACCCAAAGGCTTGCTGAGCGCCCCAACGGTCCACGCCGCTGCGCGCAGATAGGGCGCGAGGCCGATGCCCCACATCGGGGCGGAGAAAGACGCGGTTTTGACCGGGAGGCCTTCATGCAACGCGCGTAGGCCAATGCAGCCACCCATAGAGTGGCCTAGAAGGTGCCATGGTTGCGGGAGATTGAGCTCGCTGAGAGCTGCAAGGACTGCGGCCACATCACGTTGAAAATCGTCGAAGGTTTCCACATAGCCGACATAGCGGGGCTCGACCATGCGATCCGCCAACCCTTGGCCGCGCCAGTCGATTGCAATCATCGCGTAGCCGCGCGCCGCAAAATCCGCGGCGGCACGGCCGTACTTTTCCACATACTCCGTGCGTCCGGGAAACAGCAGCACAGTGCCTTTGGTCGGGCCTTGGCTGCTGTCCAAAGGCCAGTGGGCAAAGCGCAGGCGCACCCCATCGTCTGCTGTGACCCAATAGGCATGAGCCTCTGGGCCTTCGGCGACGTCGTGATGGAACGGTGCGCTTTGCAGTGTCATTAGGCCAGCACGCCGCCCAGTTTCATCGCTGCGCCCATGTCGCCGTCGATGGTCAGCTTGCCGGACATGAAGGCCGCCGTGGGGTTCAACTCGCCTTCGAGAATCGCCTGGAAGGTGTCGACATCTGCGGTCATGGTCACATCTGCGTCGTCGTCACCGGCACGTACACCGTCTGCGTCGATGATGATTGCGCCTTCGCCTTCGATGGCAAATTTGGCAGAGCCGTCAAAGCTTTCGCCACCGAGTTTCGCGGTCAGGGCCTCTACGGCGGAGGAAATGATATCGCTCATCTTCTTGATCCTTCAAATTCTTGTGCACATCTTGGGAATCAGACAGGCACGGGCTACACTGATTTACGTTATGGTCAACTTACGACATCTTCTCAAACCTACCGTTGCGGCATTTGTGCTCTGTGTCACGGTATTTCAATCGCCAGTTGCGATTTCTCAAGAAAGTGACGCGGCTCCGACCGGTGTTGGCGATGACTTGCCGCGTTTGATGGCAGAACTGCGCGTGGCGGAACCGGCACGGGCGGAACAAGTGGCGGGGCAGATCCGGCATTTGTGGGATGCTTCTGGGTCGGCCACGGCGGATTACCTGTTGCGGCGCACCCGCAAGGCCATCGACATATCTGAGATGGAAGTGGCGGTAGAACATGCCACGGCCTTGGTTGATCATGCGCCAGAGTTTGCCCAGGGCTGGGCCGAGCGCGCGCGGGCGTATTATGCGCTGGATCTCTATGGGCCGGCGTTGAGTGATCTGGAGCAGGTGATTGCGCTGAACCCAACGCATTTTGATGCCATTATGGGGCTAGCTGTCATGCTGGATGAGATGGGTAAACCCGCGGATGCTTATGAAGCCTATCAGCAGGTCGAGGCTATACATCCCCATCAGGCGGGCCTAACAGAAGCCTTGGAGCGACTCGCGCCGCTGGTGCGTGGGCAAGAGCTCTAAGCGACAAATACTAAGCCAGACGGGGCGGACTCATGGCCGGACAGCGGCAGATCACGGCGGTGTTGGGCCCCACCAACACAGGCAAAACCCATTACGCCATCGAACGCATGTTGGGCTATCGCACAGGGGTGATTGGCCTGCCATTGCGGCTGTTGGCGCGCGAGGTCTATGACCGCATCGTGGCGGCGCGGGGACCGTCTGTTGTGGCTTTGGTGACCGGCGAAGAGCGCATTGTGCCGCCGCGTGCGCAATACTGGGTCGCCACGGTGGAGGCGATGCCAGAAGGCCTGGGCGCGGACTTTGTCGCGATTGATGAAATTCAGTTGTGCGCCGATCCTGAACGGGGGCATGTGTTCACCGACCGGTTGCTGCGGATGCGCGGCACACATGAGACGTTGTTTTTGGGCAGCGGTACCATGCGCGGCACCATTGCCGAACTGGTGCCAGAGGCGCAGTTCATGCGGCGCGAGCGTATGTCGACGCTGAGCTATTCGGGCAGTCGTAAGATCAGCCGGATGCAGCCTCGCTCTGCTATCGTCGGGTTCTCGGTGGACAGTGTTTATGCGATTGCCGAATTGATCCGGCGTCAAAAGGGCGGTGCGGCAGTGGTAATGGGGGCGCTCAGCCCGCGCACGCGTAACGCGCAGGTTGAACTCTATCAAAACGGGGATGTGGATTACCTTGTGGCGACCGATGCCATTGGCATGGGGCTCAACCTTGATATTGATCACGTGGCTTTTGCCTCCACCACCAAGTTTGACGGGCGGCGCATGCGGCCTTTGGCGCCCAATGAGCTGGCGCAGATCGCGGGCCGGGCAGGGCGGGGTATGAGCCACGGCACCTTTGGTGTGACCGGTGAAGCGCCGCCGCTGGACGAGGGGGTGGCCGAGGCGATCATGGAGCATCGCTTCACGCCCGTGCGCAAGCTGAACTGGCGCAATGCGGCGCTGCAATTTGGCACTGTGGATGCGCTGATCAAATCCCTGGAAATGGGCTCCGATGATGAGCTGCTGATCAAAGCGCGAGAGGCAGACGATCTGCGGGCGCTGAAAACTGTGTCGCGTGAGGCGGAAGTCATGGCGCGGGCCAGCGACGGGCGCTCGGTGCAACTCTTGTGGGATGTGTGCCGCATTCCGGATTTTCGCGGCATCAGCCATGCGGAGCACGCGCAACTGATTGAGAATATTTTTGGCTTTTTGCATGAAAAAGGCAAAGTGCCGGATGATTGGTTGGCGCGGCAAGTCAAACGGCTGGACCGCGCCGATGGCGACATTGACACATTGTCGAAACGTCTGGCGTTTATCCGGACGTGGACATATGTCGCACAACGTAAAAACTGGGTAAGTGACGAAAACCATTGGCGCGGGGAAACCCGCGCGGTAGAAGATCGCCTATCGGATGCTCTGCATGAGCGTCTAACCCAAAGATTTGTGGATCGGCGCACATCCGTTTTGATGCGCCGGCTCAAGCAGAAGGAGGCCCTTTTGGCCGAAGTGAATGATAAAGGTGAGGTGACCGTCGAGGGAGAATTCGTCGGTCGTCTTGAAGGATTCCGTTTTATTGCGGACAAAGAAGCCAGCGGTCAGGAAGCCAAGACGCTGAAATCAGCGAGCTTGCAGGCACTGGCGCCGCATTTCCATCTGCGCGCGGACCGGTTTTACAACGCGCCGGATACGGAAATCGACTTCACCGAACAGGGTGGCCTCATGTGGGGCGAGCACGCGGTTGGCAAATTGGTTGCCGGTGCCGAACCTCTCAAGCCGATGATCGACGTGTTTGTCGACGAGGAAGCCGGTGCCGATGTGGCGCAGAAGGCGGAGCGTCGTCTACAGCACTTCATCGACCGCAAGATTGCGGCTCTGTTTGAGCCTCTGCTGAACCTGAGCAAAGACGAAGAGCTGACCGGTCTGGCGCGCGGCTTTGCCTTCCGCATGGTTGAGAACCTCGGTATCATTCCGCGTGGTGATGTGGCCACCGAAGTGAAAGAGCTGGATCAGGACGCGCGCGGCACCCTGCGTAAGCATGGTATCCGCTTTGGTCAGTTCACCATCTTCATGCCTCTGCTGCTGAAACCGGCCCCAACCCGTCTGCGTCTGGTGCTGTGGTCGCTGGCGCAAGGACTGCAGGACTTCCCAGAGTCACCGCCCCCCGGTTTGGTCACGGTGCCAACCATCAAGGACGCGCCACGTGGCTACTACGCCATGTCCGGATACCGCGCCGCAGGCGAGCGGGCGATCCGTATCGACATGCTGGAACGTCTGGCTGATATGCTGCGCAGCGAAGACAGCCGTGGCGGTTTTGAAGCCAAGGCCGATATGCTGTCGATCACCGGAATGACGCTGGAGCAGTTTGCCGATCTGATGCAGGGCCTTGGCTATGCGGCGGAGAAAGGTGAGCGCGCGAAAGTGAAAGCGGCACCGGAGGCGACTCCGACCGAAGAGGCCGCAGCTGAGGCGCCTGCAGAAGCAACAGAAACACCTGCCGAAACCGCGGAAACTCCAGAAACTGAAGAGACTGCACCGGAAGCGGAAGCAGCACCAGAATCTGCTGAGGCAGAAGTGCCTGCAGAGGCTGCGCCAGCCGACGAGGCTGCCGAGCCTGAAATGGAAGTGTTCTACACCTTCACTTGGGCCGGCCGTCAGGGTGGCAACCGCAACCAGCAGCGTCGTGGCGGTGGTCAGGGCCAGCGCCGAAACGACCGTCAGGGCGATAAGCCGCGCGGCAAAGGTGGCAAGCCGAAAGGCAAAGGCGGCCCACGTCGTGACAATGGCCCCAAACAGTTCCAGGCCCGTCCTCCTAAAAAGGAGAAGGCGATCGACCCGGACAACCCATTTGCGGCAGCGCTGATGGGGCTGAAAGGTAAGGACTGAGCGCGTGAGCGCTCCGTCCCCCAAACTTCGGGCAGACAAATGGCTTTGGCAGGCGCGGTTCTTCAAGACCCGTAGCCTGTCGGCCAAAGTCATCACCGGCGGACATCTTCGCGTCAATGGACAGAAAATCGCCAAAGCCAGCCAAGGCGTGACAGTTGGTGACGTGTTGACCTTTCCTCAGGCCAAGCGTGTTCGGGTTATCAAGGTCTTGGCGCTTGGCGAGCGACGTGGTCCAGCCCCTGAAGCGCAAACATTGTACGAAGATCTGACGCCTGAAGAGAAACCTGTTCCGCGAAGCCCCGGCTCTGACGGAAAAGGACGTCCGACCAAGCGCGATCGCCGCAATCTCGATCTTATGAAGTCTTCCCCGCTTGAAGATTGAGCCGCGCTGTTTTAGGCAGTTCGTCAAAGCTGATGTGAAAGACTGAGCCATGACCTACGTCGTTACCGAGAACTGCATTGCCTGCAAATACACCGACTGTGTCGAAGTGTGTCCGGTGGACTGTTTCTACGAGGGCGAAAACTTCCTTGTGATCCATCCAGACGAATGCATCGACTGTGGTGTGTGTGAACCGGAATGTCCTGCGGATGCGATCCGTCCGGACACTGAGCCAGACATGGAGAAGTGGGTCGAGTTCAACAGGAAATACTCTGAGCTGTGGCCGGTTATCATCACCAAGAAAGACCCACTGCCCGAAGCCGAAGAGCGTGATGGCGAAAGCGGGAAGATGGAGAAATATTTCTCTGAAGCGCCGGGCGAAGGCGGGTAAGCTCATCGTATGGGCCGATTCGGCCTGAAAATGGGACAAGATTGCTGTCCAAGCTGCATATCTCAGCCCAAAGGGGCTGATAGATAACCGGAAAATGCCTATGAAAGCCTGTCACACTTTCAAGGGGGCGTTTTTTGTGTTATATTGCTGTTACAGAGGACATAACTGCCTGAGAGCCATCCCTGCATTTGCTGAGGGTGGCTTTTTCTACCAGAGGACATTCCGCATCGGGAAACAGCCTTTCCCGAGCGCAATTTTTGTCTGGCAGGATGGGGGCTCACAAAGGAAGTACTGCATGAGCAAATCCAAGAAGAACGAGTTCAGCCCGAACGAATACGTGGTCTATCCGGCCCATGGCGTTGGGCAAATCATTTCCATCGAAGAGCAGGAAGTTGCGGGGATGCAGCTGGAGCTCTTCGTGATCTCGTTTGAAAAAGACAAGATGACCCTGCGGGTGCCAACCAACAAAGCCACTGAGATTGGCATGCGGTGTCTGAGCAGCCCGGACGTGATTGACCAGGCGATGAAGACCCTGAAGGGCAAAGCCAAGGTCAAACGCGCCATGTGGTCCCGTCGTGCGCAGGAATATGAGCAGAAGATCAACTCCGGTGATCTGATCGCGATTGCCGAGGTTGTGCGTGACCTGCACCGCACCGATGACCAGCGTGAACAAAGCTACTCCGAGCGTCAGCTGTATGAAGCCGCCCTAGAGCGTCTGACTCGCGAAGTGGCTGCTGTTGCTGATGGAGACGAAGCTGCGGCTGCGAAGAAAGTGGACGACGTGCTGGTGTCCCGCGCCGCATAAGCGTTTCTTAAGACCTTCAAAAGGGATCGCGCCTTGGGCTGCGGTCCCTTTTTTGTGCGCAATCAAACCGTTGCGCGGCTCTCCGTGTTGGCGTTTACTGCTGGTATCGGAAAAGGCGATACATGGACAACCTCAAGGCAACAGTTGAGCGGCTCTACACGGATCACACACCGGGCGCGGTGAAGTTTCGCTATGCGCTGATCATTTTTGACTTCGTCACCATCCTGTTCTTCATCGCCACGGCCCATGTGCCCTATGGGCCGGGCCTGATCCTCGCCAGCCGTTTGACCGGGGTGATCATCTGTCTGGACCTGATTGCCCGTTGGTGGGTGGCAGAGGATCGGCGATTTTTCCTCACGCGGATTTACACGATTGCGGATGTGGTGGTGATTGGCTCGCTGTTCATTGACCCGTGGCTGTCCGGCGACTTGGCTTTCCTGCGTGTTTTGCGGGGCCTGCGCCTGATCCACTCCTACCACCTGCTGTATGATCTGCGCCGAGACAGTCGCTGGTTCCGCACCCATGAGGACGCGGTGATCGCGACCATCAACCTGTTTGTGTTTGTCATGGTGACATCTGCGTCGTCGCTGGTGTTTTTTATCGACAAAGAGGCCACAGCAACACCCTTTATCGATGCGATGTATTTCACCGTGGCGACACTCACGACCACCGGCTATGGCGACATCACGCTGGACAGCCCCGGCGGCAAGCTGTTTTCGATCTGCGTGATGGTGGGCGGCGTGGCGCTGTTCGTGCAGCTGGCGCAGGCGATCATCAAACCGCAGAAGGTGCGTCATAAGTGCGAGAGTTGTGGTCTACTACGCCATGACCCCGACGCGGTACATTGTAAGCACTGCGGGGCTACAATCTGTATCGAGACAGATGGCGCCTAGACATACTGCGCCAGGATCACAAGGGTGAAGAGCAGGGTGATTTCCGTGATTTGCTGGGTTGCGCCCAAAACATCGCCGGTCTGGCCGCCAATTTTCACCCGCGCCGTGGCGGAGCACAGCGCCGCCATGACAAAGGCCACACCTGCGAGGATCACGCCGGGCACACCAACACAGCCAAAGGCGGTCACACCGGCCAGCGCGAAGCCGGTGAGCGCGCCGGTGCGTGGTGCACGGCCTTGGGAGTGGCTCAGTCCGTCGGTGCGGGCATGGGGCAGGGCCGCCATGACCAGCGTCATATTGGCGCGAGACAGCATCGCAACGGCCAGCAGTCCAAACAGCCAGACGTCTGCTTCCAAAAGGATTGCAATCGCGCCCCATCGGGCGGCAATCGACAGGCACAACGCGATGACGCCATAGGCGCCAATATGGCTGTCTCGCATGATCTCCAATCGTCGGGCTTTGTCCCAGCCGCCCCAGAAGCCGTCTGCGCTGTCCGCCAACCCATCTTCGTGCATGGCACCGCTCATCACAATCATAGCAGTCAACCAGACCACGGCGGCCAAGACCGGCGGCAAACCGATGAGCAGTAAGGCAGCGGTGGGCAGGGCTGCGAGCAACGCCAGAGCCGCACCTGCAATGCTATAGGCCCATGCGGCGCGGGCACCTCGGGAGAAATCCGCCTTCACCGGCAGGCGAGTTAGGAGCGCCAAAGCGGTGTTGATGTCGCGGGGGCGAAACGGTGACGTGTCGGAACTGGCCATACCTGCGTCTTTTTCCTCACTTGCCGGGGGCTGGATATGAGGTAAACAGCGCTAACGTTAAAAATTCAACAGGAGCCCGGCCAATGTCCGCAGAATTCACCTCTTTGGCAGAGTTTCAACAGCTTTTGGCGGCGGCGCCCGGCGTCGATCAGCAGGCCAGAGGCGAGGCAGAGGCACGCAACGGCCAGTTGACTAAGCCGCCTGGTGCATTGGGCCGTCTGGAAGATATGGCGATCTGGTATGCTGGTTGGCGCGGCAACCCGCGCCCCAGCATCGACGCGCCGCAGGTGATTGTGTTTGCGGGCAACCACGGCGTGACCGCACAAGGCGTGTCGGCCTTCCCGGCAGAGGTGACTGCACAGATGGTGCTGAATTTCCAACACGGCGGCGCGGCGATCAACCAGTTGAGCAAAATGGCTGGTGCAGACCTCGATGTGATCGCACTGGATCTGGACACGCCGACTGCAGATTTCACCAAAGGTCCAGCGATGAGCGAGGCTGAAGTTGTGGCCGCGCTGCAAGCAGGCTGGAACGCCGTGAAAGACGGTGCGGACCTGTTGGTGGTTGGCGAAATGGGCATTGGGAATACCACCAGCGCCGCTGCAATTGCGCATGCGCTGTATGCTGGCGAAGCCGAAGAATGGGTTGGCCGCGGCACCGGCGTGGACGAGACTGGTTTGGCGACCAAAGCCCGCGTCGTGCGCGAAGGTGTCGCCATGAATAACGACCCTAAGGGATTGGAAGCCCTGCGCTGTCTTGGTGGCCGCGAACTCGCGGGTATGGTCGGTGCGATGGCGCGCGCCCGTGTGCTGCGCATTCCGGTTATCCTGGATGGCTTCATCGCCACAGCAGCGGCGGCAACTCTGGGCGAAGCGGTCGATGGCGCTTTGGATCACGTCATTGCAGGCCATCAAAGCGCAGAGAGTGCGCATCCGGCCCTGCTGGCGCAGCTTGGCATGGAACCAATCCTGAGCCTGAACATGCGTCTTGGCGAGGGCTCTGGCGCGGCCGTAGCGATCAACATCCTGAAAGCGGCTGTGGCCTGCCATTCTGGGATGGCCACCTTTGCCGAAGCCGGTGTGTCTGACAGCTAAGCCAAAAGGTTGGGAGCGCGCCTAGGCGCGCGCCTCCGGATCGCTGTCGAGTTGGGCCAGAAGCACATCCTGCAACTCTTTCTCGAGTGACCGTGCGCGCTTTTTGTAAGCCTCGTTTTTGGACAACGGCACGTCTTCATTCCACAGTTGCGCCAATTCCTGCATGGCAAAGCGGTCGTGTTTATAAAACGCCTGTTCCGCCTGTGCGGCCTCATACTCGCTCATGCCGACATTTTCCAAGACATAGCGACCCGCCCGCAGCGAGCTATCAAACATCTCCCGAACAATATCATCCGCGCCCGCCTTATAGAGGCGGTATACGTTGCCGCGATCCCGTGCGCGGGCGATGATGTGCAAGTCGGGCCGTTCGCGACGGGCGAAGGCGACGAGCTTGAGCGACGCCTCCATGTTGTCCAGTGCGACCACCAGCACCCGCGCTTCGCGCAGCCCCGCAGCGTGCAGGATTTCGGGGCGTGTCGGATCGCCAAAGAAGCCTTTCACGCCAAAGGAGCGCATGTTCTCGATGGCCTTCATGTCGTTGTCGAGAACCACGGTCTGATAGCCAGAGGAGCGCACCAGACGGTTCACAATCTGCCCAAAGCGCCCAATGCCAGCGATGATCACCGGGCCGGTTTCGTCAACGTCGTCATGTTCGTGCTGATCTTTCTTGTCGCCGCGCTCGGCGGTCATCTTGGACAAAACGTCGTGCAGGATGAACAGCAGGGGCGTGACGAGCATGGTCAGGGCCACAATCAGCAGGTATTTCTCCGCCGCCCAGGCCGGGATCACATTTTGCTGCTCTGAGAAGGTGATCAAAACAAAGCCAAATTCACCGGCCTGCGCGAGGCCAAGAGTGAAGAGCCAGAGGTTGCGGTCCCGCAAGCCATAGGCACGGCCCAATAGGTAGAGGATCAGCGCTTTGATCGCGATCAGGCCCAGGGTGAGGCCAATGATCTGCCCCGGTGCGCGGGCAAAGACGTTGAAGTCGATCTGCGCCCCCACGGTGATGAAGAACAACCCCAGCAGCAGGCCTTTGAATGGCGCGATGTCGCTTTCCAGCTCGTGGCGGAATTCAGAGTTTGCCAGCAGCACACCCGCGAGGAAGGTGCCAAGGGCAGGGGAGAGGCCCACCAGTTCCATCAACAGCGCGATCCCCACCACAATCAACAGCGCCAGCGCGGTGTACATCTCCGGCAGATGTGCGGCGTGGATAAAGCGGAATACGGGGCGCATCAGGTAGAGACCACCAAGCACAATCGATCCCACCGCGCCGAGGGTGACCAGCGTCACGCCCCAACCGGGCAGCCCGTCCACAAGCGACATTGCGTGCGCGTCGGTGTGGCCCCCTTCGGCAATCGCGCCGCTGGTGGCAATCTCCATCGCTTCCGGCATCGCCAGCAGTGGCAGCAGCGCGAGCATAGGGATCACGGCAATGTCCTGCGCCAGCAAAACAGAGAAGGTTGAGCGTCCTCCGCTGGTTTGCATCAGGCCTTTTTCCGCCAAAGTTTGCAGCACAATCGCCGTGGAGCTGAGAGCGAAAATCAGGCCAGTGGCAATGGCCACGTTCAAAGAAAAACCTAGGAAGATACAGGCCGTCGCCACCGCGCCGGTAGTGAGGCCAATCTGTAACCCGCCTAGCCCCAAGAGCTTGTCTTTCATCGCCCAAAGCGCGCGCGGGTCCAGCTCCAAGCCAATGATGAACAACATCATCACCACACCAAATTCGGCGTAGTGCAGCAGTTCGTCCGCCTCATGTGTGCCAACCAGCCCCAACACGGGGCCAATTAAAATACCGGCTGCCAAATATCCCAGCACAGATCCCAGTCCCAAGCGGGAAGAAATCGGCACCGCGATCACCGCAGTGATCAGAAAAATAGTGGCGGTATAAAGGGCGTCTTCCATACGTCCTGTGTCCTGTTCTGTCGCGGCGCTTAGGTGGGCAGCGGGGCGTCTCGTTTCAGTTGGTCCATGACAATCTGGCTTTGCACACGGCTTACCGCCGCATGTGGGAGCAAAACCTCATGAATCAAGCGGTTAAGCGCATTAAGATCCTCACAATAGGCGCGCAGCAAATAGTCTGCATCGCCAGTCAATGTCCATGCGCTGACGATTTCGGCACGGGTGCTGATCAAAGTGGCAAAGCTTTTCGAGTTCTCTGGCCCATGGGTGCCCAGTTGCACCTGAATAAAGGCCTGCACCGAAAGGCCCAGCTTTTGTGGGCTCAAACGGGCATTGTAGCCCTCGATATAGCCATCCGCCTCCAGCCTTTGCCGGCGCCGCCCTGCCTGACTGGGAGAGAGGTTCAGGATCTCGCCCAGCTCCTGCGCGGTGAGGTGGGCGTTTTTTTGCAGTGCGGAGAGCAGGCGCATGTCGATGATGTCTAGCATCTGCGTATCTTTCGCGTGAATGGTAAACTTTGTGCGTAGACTACGCGGATTTTGTCGGAATGGCACGTAACTTCGCGGCATTTCCGCATGATCAGCGGCGTATTCTTGCCTCAGCGAACATCAACATCCAAGAATCCCCTAAAGGAGACGCGACATGGGTCCATTCCCACATGATGCGCCACGCGCCGAAATTTCCGATTTCAACCCTGCTGGCACCGACGGCTTTGAGTTTGTCGAGTTTGCCCATCCTGAGCCGCAGGAGCTGCGCGATCTCTTCACCAAGATGGGCTATGCCCATGTCGCCAACCACAAGACCAAAGCGATCGAACTGTGGCAGCAGGGCGATGTGACATACATCCTGAACAACGAACCAAACAGCTTTGCCTCCCGTTTTGTGGAAGAGCACGGCCCTTGCGCCCCGTCCATGGGCTGGCGCGTTGTGGATGCCCAGAAAGCCTATGAGCACGCGGTCTCCAAGGGCGCGGAAGCTTATGATGCAGGCGACAAAACTCTGGCATGGCCTGCAATCAAGGGCATTGGCGGCTCGCTGATCTATTTCACCGATCAGTATTACGACACCTCGCCCTTCAACGAAGAATTCGACTGGCTGGTGACCTCCAAGCCGGAAGGCGATGGGTTCTTCTACCTCGACCACCTGACCCACAATGTGTTCAAAGGCAACATGGACAAGTGGTTCAAGTTCTACGGTGATCTGTTCAACTTCCGTGAAATCCGTTTCTTCGACATCGAAGGCAAGTTCACCGGTCTGTTCTCCCGTGCGCTGACCTCGCCTTGCGGCAAAATCCGTATCCCGATCAACGAGGACCGCGGCGAAACCGGTCAGATTGTGGCCTATCTTAAGAAATACAACGGCGAAGGCATTCAGCACATCGCGGTGGGCACCAATGACATTTACGCCTCCACGGACAAGATTGCCGACAAGGGCATCAAGTTCATGCCGGGTCCGCCAGATGCCTACTACGATCTGTCCAAAGAGCGTGTGGTTGGCCATGACGAGCCCATCGAGCACATGAAAAAGCATGGCATTCTGATCGACGGTGAAGGTGTTGTAGAAGGTGGCGAAACCAAAATCCTGTTGCAAATCTTCTCCAAAACCGTGATTGGCCCGATCTTCTTCGAGTTCATCCAGCGCAAGGGTGACGACGGTTTTGGCGAAGGCAACTTCAAAGCGCTGTTTGAGAGCATCGAACAAGAGCAGATCAACAACGGCGAAATCCAAGCCGCCGAATAAGCCTAATAGGTTTCTTTCCAACCGCGGTTGGAGCGAGGGGAGCGTCGTCCATTCAGGTGATGGGCGGCGCTTTTTCATGTCCTAAAGCCAGTTGTTTTGTGGGGCCACACTTCTAAGGTGAATTCAGAAGTCCTTTTGAAAGAGTGGTTACATGTTGAAATTTGCGCTTGGCGCCATGGGGGCGCTGTTTATGTCGACGGCTGTTTTTGCCGAGGGCATCACAATTTATACGGCTCAGAAGATCATTACGATGGAGAGCAATATTCCCGAAGCAACGGCGGTGGCCGTGGCAGATGGGCGGATTGTCTCTGTTGGCAGTCTGGACAGCCTGAGGGACTATGTCGAAAATCACGGGGCGGTGGTGGATGAGCGCTTTGCCGACAAGGTGCTGATGGCCGGTTTCATTGATCCGCACATTCACCCGTCTTTGCCGGCTGTTTTGACTCAGTTCCCGTTTTTGGCGCCGGATGATTGGCATTTGCCAACCGGCGACTTTCCGGGGGCCAAAACCCATGACGACTATATTGCGGGCCTGAAAGAGCTGGTTGCGACACATGAAGCGTCCAACCCCGATCAGTCTGTGCCGTTCATCGCTTGGGGCTATCACCAACTGTGGCACGGGGACGTGAAGCGCCCACTGCTCAATGAGCTCTTCCCGAACACGCCGGTTATGTTGTGGCACCGCAGTTTCCACGAAGTGATTGGCAATGATGCCGCGTTTGATCTGCTTGGTATTACCGAGGCGGACGCACAGGTCTATCCAGAGGAGGCGAGCTGGGACGAGGGTCACTTTTGGGAAAATGGTGCCAAGGTGCTGGTCGCCAAAATGCCGTTCCTGTTTGCGCCGGATCGCTACGGCAAGGGCATGGAGAACTTCTATGAGATGCTGCATCAGGCCGGTGTGACGTCCGCCTTGGACATGGGCACGGGTATTTTTGGTGATCCTGAAGGGGAGATCGCGTTGATCCGCGCCACTGCGCAGCGCGTGCAGCCGCCAACCCGTTTGGTTCTGACGCCTTTGATTACGGATTTTCTTGCACGGCAGAAGACACCGGAGGAGGCGTTGGCAGAAATCGAAGGCTGGCGTGCCGGAAATACCGAGCTTGTCGCGATCAAGGATCACTTCAAAATCATGATGGATGGGGCGATCTTCTCGGGTCTCAGCCAATATGGATTCCCCGGCTACAAAGACGGCCACGAAGGCATCTGGATGGCGCCCCTGAGCGAGACCGAGAAATGGGCACGGTTTTTCTGGAACCAGGGGTTTCAGATTCACGCCCATACCAATGGTGACAAGTCTGCCGAAGCGCTGATCGGAATTGTGCAACGGGCGCAGGCGGAAACCCCGCGGTTTGATCACCGCACCACGCTGGAGCATTTTGCCTTTGCCTATGAAGAGCAGTTGCGCCAAATGGGGGCGCTTGGCATAGCCGTTTCGGCCAACCCCTACTACCATTACATTTTGGCGGACATTTACGCGCAGAACTGGCTGGGGGAAGATATTGCCCGCTATATGGTGCCACTCGGCGCAGCGCGGCGGCAAAATGTGACAGTTGCCTTGCACTCTGACAATCCGATGGCGCCATTGAGCCCGCTGGTGTTGGCGGATGCAGCGGTGAACCGAACCACCATCAACGGCACGCAGAATGCGCAGGTCGAGGCTTTAACCGTGCATGAGGCCATGCGTGCCATTACCATAGATGCAGCCTGGGTGATGAAACGAGAGCACGATCTCGGTTCTATTCGCGCAGGCAAACGGGCGGATTTTGTGGTGCTGGAGGCCAATCCTTATGAGGTGCCCACCTCTGAGATCAAGGACGTGGAGATCTGGGGCACCATCTATGAAGGCGCAGGGCATCCCGTGGTCACGCAGTAAGTCACGAGGATCAGCCTTTCGGCATCTTCAGGACAACTTGGCGTTTGCCCTTGGTGTAGTGAAGTTCGTCCTGATTGATTGCCGACACCCGACCACCATCGATGCGATCTCCAACCTGCACCTTTTTGTAGCGCCCGCTGGACAGGCGCACCAAAGCGCGGCGGTTTGAGGATGTGCCATACACGCCAATCAAGTTCACCTTGTTGAGGTTGATTGCGTTTTTGATGGTGGCTTGGCGTGCGACTGAGGCGGTGGTTGGGATCTCCGGCACGACGGAGACCGCTGCCGGCACAGCGGCCGCGGTTACCGTGGTGCCAGATGTTTCAGGCGCTGCGCGGGCCGCCAGCTGCGCGATGTTTGCGGGCTTCAGTCGCGGGCGCGGCGAAACTTTGACCGCGTACTGTGTCGGGGTCGTGTCTTTCTCGTCGTCCAACTTGGCGTTTTCCGGGCGCAATTTGGGACGCACCGCTGCGAGTTCCGCGCGCGTCCGCCCGCCGAAATTGGCGCGTTCATTTTGCTCCACTAGATCGCTGGGGCGCAGTTTGGGGCGCAGAGTTGCCAAACGGTTGCCGTCACTCTCAGCGGTTTGCGGGTTTTGTCCAACGATGATGCGTTTGGGGTAGGCGGCTGGAAACACAGGCGGTCGTCCGGCGTAGACCATCACCCCCTCGGGATTGAGCGTCCCTTCCGGCGTCGCGATCACAAGGCCACGCTCATCCAAATTGAAGGTTGTATTGGCCGCTGCTGGGTTCACTTGTGCGCGCGCAGGGAGATCTGTTGCCAGTGCCTCTGGCGCAGGCAATGTCACAGCGTCAAACCCTATTGTATCCCGATCCACCGAAGCGATGTAAATGTCGTCACTGGTGTCGGTAGTCACTTCAAAGGGTTGCTCCGGTGCCCTCTGCCAGATGCCGGTCAGGGCATAGCGTGCTTCGGCCTCAGCAGGATCAACATTGCCATCGTCCACATCGTCCAACATGGCTTCGATTTCGGCGCTGTCGGTGATGCTTTCCGGCGCGAGTGGCTCCAGAAGTGCCGTGTCCACATTCTCGGTCGGGTTGGGCGTCATGCCGTCAGGCACGGTGACGACCAGAGGCGCGTCTGCGGATGGCAATTCGGGTTCCGGTGCCAGCTCAGCCTCAGCGCTTGCAACCACCTCAGGCTCCGTCGACGCAGCCGTGTCAGCAGCGGTGTCTTCCGCAACCGCGATCTCAGGTGCACTCACAGGTTCTGTAGAAGCTGGTTCAACTGCAACTTGAACAGCCTCTGGATCATCTTGGCCAAACAATCCCGCCAACCCGTCCTCGGTTGCGTAGGTCGCCCACAAAGCCACAATTGCCATCAGCACAAGCAACAGTGTGGTCAGGATCAGCCCCAAGTGTTTTGGTTTGCCGCGAACCTCCTGTGGGCGCGCGCCAAACATGGTCATCTTGTGCTTTTCTTGCGCAGATGCGTCCTTGGCCGCTTTTTTGGCCTGTTTCTTGCCAAGCTTCGGTGCGGGACCGGCAACCTTGGTTTTACTGCGCGCACTGGCGAAGGTTGCTGCCTCTGAGTCTGCGTCCGATGTGTCCTCATCGGCAGCGCCATCGGTCTTGTCTTCATCTTTTGCTGTTTTGAGCCCCGCAACGGCTTTCGCGGGATCAAAGCGCAGCGGCGGCGTTTTGCCGTCTCCGGTATCCGTTGGAATGCTGGGCGCGTTAGTACCGCTGACCTTGCGGGTGACACCGCTAAGTCCCGGCGTGGCCTTGGTTTCCTCCGGCGTGGTCTTTTGCGCTCGGATGGATGCAAAAGCTGCCGCTGGTTCTTCCGGCTTTGCCTCTTCTTTCCGCGCGGCTGGTTCGGTTGTCTCAGCCTTTTGGGGCGTGGCCGGTTGTTTGGCCGCTGGCTTGGCCTCGGATTTTGGCGCTTCTGCTGCTGTGGTTTGCTCTGGCGCCGCCGGGGCCGTCGGGGTCTTTGATTGCGTTTCGGCGACAGGCTCTTGCACCTTTTCAACAGGCGCAGGCACTGCGTCGACTGCTGCTTCCGCCGCCACTGGTGGCGCTGGTGGGATGTCCAGCTTTAGCTCTGCCTGTGGTGTTGGCTCCGGCTCAGGCGCGGGTTGGGGCGCTGGCTCAGTTTCAGGCTCTGGCAGCGGCCCTTGGCCCACGACTAAAATGGCCGTTTTATCTGCCTTGGCCTTGATGCCCGCCGCGCGAGCGTGCGCCGTGTCCCCGAAGTCTGGGGCGCCAGAAAAGCTCGCCTCGTCAGGGATAGCGGTGAATGCCACCGGGTTGAATGCATGCTCCACGGCAAAGGCTTCCGCCTCATCCAGGGTATCGCGCGCCACCGCAGCCACGTGTGGGGTTTTTTCCCGCATGGTAATATCAAACACCAGCTGATCGGCGCGATAGGGGGTCTCCGCCTCGAGCGCATCCTCAGCCTTCTGACGGCGCTTTTTCTCGCTCATCCGGCCCGCAGGCAGGGTCAGATATTTGATCTGATCATTGGGCAGCACCAGCGTGGTGGTGAAATCCTCACCGCCAACAGCCACGGCTTGTGCCCTCAGCTGCGCCAGGTCACCAACCAAATCCGGACTATCAAGCCCCACTTCGCCCAAAAGATGCCAGCCGTCCGGCACCCGGGTCAGAAGGCCGATGCCCTCAAAGGAAAGTGTAAGCGCGAGATCCGAAGTCATGCATCAAGCCCTAGCATGCAAGTGAGTGGCAAGGCGCGACCTTGCTCAGAATTGTAGGATTTATAGCAAGTTATCGCCGAAGGGGAAGAAAAAGCCGCCGCAAGTTGGCGTGCCTTCGGCGGTTTGCGGCCACAATGTGAGGCTGCGGTAAACAAAGACCGCCCCAAAGCTGTGATTGGGGCGGTCTTCAGAACGATTTGAGAAAGGGCGTGGCCTTAGCTGTGGGCTTTCTTCAGCGCCTGATCCAGATCGGCAATCAGGTCTTCGCTGTTCTCGATACCAATCGAAATCCGCACCACATTTGGCCCCGCACCGGCCGCTTCCTGCTGTTCCGGTGTCAATTGGCGGTGGGTGGTGGAAGCGGAGTGGATCACAAGGCTGCGCGCATCTCCGAGGTTGGCAACGTGAGAGAAAATCTCCAGGCTGTCTACGAACTTCACACAGGCGTCATAGCCGCCTTTCAGCGCGACAGTGAACAGGCCGCCGGCCCCTTTGGGGCAAATCCGCTCGACACGGTCATGGTACGGCGAGGACGGTAGGCCAGCATAAGTCACGTAATCCACATGCTCATGGCCTTCGAGCCAACCTGCGACGGTTTTGGCATTCTCCACATGGCGTTCCATGCGCAGCGACAGCGTCTCGATGCCCATCAGCGTGTAATGCGCCGCCTGCGGGTTCATGGTCATGCCAAGGTCACGCAGACCAATGGCGATGCCGTGGAAGGTGAAGGCCAGCGGGCCAAAGGTCTCATGGAAGCGCAGGCCGTGGTAGGCTGGTTCCGGCTGGCTCAGGGACGGGAAGTTGTCGCTTGCGGACCAGTCAAACTTACCGCTGTCGACAATACAGCCGCCGGTCACGGTGCCGTTGCCAGTTAGATATTTGGTGGTGGAGTGCACAACCAAAGTGGCGCCCAAGGCAATTGGGTTGCAGAGGTATGGCGTGGCGGAAGTGTTGTCCACGATCAGCGGCACACCTGCGTTGTCGGCCACTTTTGCCAGGGCTTCGATGTCACTGATATAGCCACCTGGGTTGGCCACGGACTCACAGAACACCGCGCGGGTGTTTTCATCAATCGCCGCTGCCACCGCGTCCAGATCGTCGGTGTCGACAAAGGTCGCGGACCAGCCAAAACGTTTGATGGTTTGGCTGAACTGCGTGATGGTGCCCCCATAGAGGCGGGAAGAGGCGACCACATTGCAGCCCGGCTGCATCAGCGGGAACAGCGCCATGATCTGCGCTGCGTGACCAGACGAACAGCAGACCGCGCCAACGCCGCCTTCCAATGTGGCGATACGCTCTTGCAGCACGGCCACCGTTGGGTTGGTCAGGCGGGAGTAGATGTAGCCCACTTCTTGCAAGTTGAAGAGTGCGGCTGCGTGTTCGGCGTCACGGAACACGTAAGCGGTGGACTGGTAAATCGGCGTCTGCCGCGCACCGGTGGCCGGATCGGGCCGTGCGCCCGCGTGAATTTGCAATGTGTCAAAACCGTAGGTCGCTTCAGACATCGTTGTTCTCCCTAAAAATTCTCGCGCCAAGTGTTAGGCAGACCACAGCCATCACGCAACCAAAGTTGGGGCCCTGTGCAGCCTAAAGTCGTATTTCCTCAGAAAACCTCGCAACCGGAATGGTTTGGCCGTCAAAAGCACGGCAGGGCGAACGCCGTCCAACTTACCTTTTATGTGAGTTTTAAAAGGCCAACGCGCGATGGGCGCTCAAACCGCTAGCGCAGCCAATAGCCGTTTTTCTTCAACGTGTTGCGAATAGCTTGCTCTTTGCGTGGCAGATGCGCCTGATCAAACAGCGCGCGCGCCTTGTGGCCGCGGTTCTGATAAATCATGCGCTTGAACGGATCATATTGCTTCAGCACTTTTTTGATCTTGTTGGGCGCACTGATCTCTTCCAGCACCTGCACCACCGCATCACTTTCCCGCGCATAGAGAAGTGGCATCAGTCGGTAGTGACAGCTCGCGGAGCCATCCAGATAGCCATTGGGCAGCGCATCGCGTCCACCGCCCAAGCCATGGATTACCAAGGGCAAAACAATCTGGTCGAGCCATGGGTAAATCGCCTGACAGGCCAGCTCGTCCGGAGGATTGTCACTGACGCTGCGGGCGTACTCAAGGAACAAGTCGCCAAACACTTTGGGGCAGCGGTAGTAGAAGAACCCGGCGTTGAAATAGAGGTAACGCCGCCAGTATTCATCCGGTTGGCTCAGATCCAACGAGCTTTCAAAATCCAATTCGAAGCGGTCATAGAGCGCTTTCCAGATGCCGGTGTATTGCGGTCCATACAGCGGTGGAATTGGCCAGGTGCCTTCCACGCGCAAACTCGCTGAGGGGCGGTCAAAATCAAACGGCACCGTGCTTAACTCGTCCATGATCAGCGTATCGGTGTCAAAAAACACAAAGGGTTCACCGGCGGGCAGGGCGGATAGCAGCTCGATCTTGTTGCCATAGGCATAAGGTTCGCCAAAGACCGGCGTCTCAAACGGCAAGATTTCTGCGCCGAGGTCTTCCAGCAGGGCGCGCACATCCGGATTTCCGATGCGTGGGTCTTTCTCCCAGCGCGGCCCCGGCACTGGCTCGGCCACAAACAACCTGCCGGAAAACTTCGGAGACTTGGCGCGCAGTGAGGCTGCAAACAGCGCCGCCTCATACATCAGGCGGCCATTCTGGCCCACCACCACCACGTTGAATACCTGCGATTTCAGCGCTTTACTTGTCATTCTTCTATTGCCCTGCACGATGCTTGCGCCGACTATACGTGGCATAGGCCCGTGGCAAAAGCGGGCATTACACTTTTTGAAGAAATCATAGAAAGGCGTTCGCTTATGCAACTGTTCAAGCTGGCCACCCTCTGTCTTGGCGTGTTGGGCTCCACCGCCCTGGCAGAAGACCGCGTGGCCGAAGATCAAACCCCCACAGGGAAATTTCTCACCGCAGGCGAAGTACGCCCCATCTTGGATGCGACCAAAACCAGCTGGATTGGTGTGCGCGAATTTGACGGGCAGGATCTGGTTTATTTCACCCATCTTCTGTCCTGGCGCTGCGGGCTTTATGAAGTGCAATATGCCATCAATGGCGGCCCGACGCAGGTTTTCCCGATCCCGGAATGCCCGCCGGATATTGAAAATGCCATGACCATTCCGGAAGACACGCAAATATACATCACGCAGCCGCTTGGCTCGGTGCAAACCGTGGATGTGACGCTGCTCTACGATGATCTGGGCACGGACACGGTTCAATACGAACGGTCTGCGGTATTGATCCCTTAAGTCGTTTGCGACCTTTCACGCTGTGCCGCCGCATCGATACCTGCGGCACAAAAGGCGACAAGCTTGTCCAGATGGTCAGCGGCGTTGATGGGCGCGTCACCGAGCGCCTCCATGCGCCATTGTGACGTGATAAGCGCCAACATGCTCGCCACAGCGTAGACAAATCCGCTTGCCACGGCGGGGCGGGCCTGTGGTGCGTAGAGCGCGGCTAGTTCTTCAACGAAGCGGTTGGCGGTAGGGTCAAAGCAGATCGCCGCCAGATCTTTCCACCGTTCATCCGCCGACACAAAGGCCACGATCCGCGCGTAGGCCACCCATTGCGGCCCGCCCATGTCGATACGCTCAAAAAATGGACCACAGAAGCAGTCCAGAATGGCAGGCACGGTCAGAGGTCCTTGCGCTTTTCTGGCCTCCAGTGCGGCGATACGGGCATCGCCCAAAACATCAGCCCGTCGTGCCACCACGCGCCAGAACAATTCCTCTTTGCTGCCGCCGTGATGGTTCACCAGCGCGCCTTGCACCTCGGCCTCTGCGGCGATGTCTCGAATCGAGGCCGCATCAAATCCGCTGCGGGCAAACACCCGTTCGGCCGCGTCCATGATGCGCGCACGGGTTTCCAACGCCCGTTTGGACGGGGCCCTTTGTCGTTGTTTTTCTTGAGGAATGTCTTTCAGCATAAAAAGAGCTTGCCTTATTTTTAACGGATGTTCAATTTAAAACTCTCTTGGGGAGAGGAAGCAGATGCACACAAGCGACAAATTTGCGTTGATTGGGGCGGGGCCTATGGGGCTGGCGATGGCAAAGGTTCTGAAGGAGCAGGGCGTTGCCTTTGACGGTTTTGAGCTGCACAGCGATGTGGGTGGGCTTTGGGATATCGAGGCGCCGCGCTCTACCATGTATGAGAGCGCACATTTGATCTCTTCCAAAACCATGACGGAGTTTGCTGACTTCCCGATGAAGGCAGAAGTGGCCGAATATCCCTCCCATCGTGAGATGGCGCAGTATTTCCGCGACTTTGCAGAGCATTTTGATTTGCGCGCGCACTACCGGTTCAATACCGATGTGGTGCAGGTGACCCCTGTGGGGGAGAGCGGCGAGGGCTGGCGTGTGGTCACCCGTCAGAACGGTCAGCAGACTGAGGCGATTTATGCCGGTGTTCTGATCGCCAATGGCACATTGAGCGAGCCCAACATGCCGCAGTTCCCGGGCCAGTTTGACGGCGAGCTGATCCACGCCTCACAATACCGCCACCCAGAGCAATTTTCTGGTAAACGCGTTTTGATCGTGGGGGCAGGGAACTCTGGTTGCGACATTGCGGTGGACGCGGTCCACCATGGCGTAAGCTGCGACATCTCCATGCGGCGAGGCTATTACTTTGTGCCCAAATACGTCTTTGGCAAACCGGCAGACACGATGGGCGGGGCGATCAAGCTGCCGATGTGGCTCAAGCGCCCGATCGACAGTCTGATCCTGAAGTGGTTTGTGGGCGATCCGCAGAAATACGGCTTCCCCAAACCCGACTACAAGCTTTATGAAAGCCATCCGGTGGTGAACTCTTTGGTGTTGTACCACGCGGGACATGGCGACATCGCCATTCGAGGAGATATCGCGGACATTTCGGGCCATACCGTGACTTTCAAAGACGGCGCTGCGGCGGACTACGACATGATCCTCGCCGCCACGGGCTACAAGCTGCATTATCCTTTCATTGACAAGACGTTGCTGAACTGGCGTGGAGATGCGCCGCATCTCTACCTCAATGCCTTCCATCCGGCGCGGGACGATCTCTTTGTGTTGGGTATGGTGGAAGCCACCGGCCTTGGCTGGCAGGGGCGTCACGAGCAGGCCGAGATGGTAGCGCGCTACATTACTGGGTTACGGGACGGCACAAAGGCTGTGACAAAACTGCAGGCCGAGAAGTCCGCAGGCTTTGATCGTGCTACCGGCGGGATGGACTATCTCGATGTGCCACGCATGGCATATTATGTGGACAAAGCCACCTATCGCGGTGCGGTAACCGGCTGGATCAAATCGTTGCAGACAGGGCAGGGCTGATGGACCCCACCGCCATAGACAGCGTTGCGCTCAACTTCAGTGCCACTTCGATGACCGTGTTAAACGCGGTTTTGGCAGTGGTGATGTTCTCCATCGCCATTGACCTCACACCAAGCGATTTTCGCCGCTTGCTGTATACACCACGGGCCTTGCTGACCGGTCTGGCCAGTCAGTTCCTGCTGTTGCCCGCGCTGACGTTTGTGTTGGTGCTTGTCACTCAGCCGCAACCCTCTATCGCGCTGGGGCTTATGCTGGTCGCGGCCTGTCCGGGCGGCAACATCTCCAACTTCATCACCCACCGTGCGGGCGGCAATGCGGCGCTGTCGGTGTCGATGACCGCCTTTGCCACCGTTGGTGCAATTGTTTTGACGCCGCTCAATATCGCTTTGTGGGGCGGGCTTTACGCGCCCACGCGCGACATCCTTCAAGCGACCAAGATTGACCCGGTCTCTGTGGCGATTACAGTGGGCTTCATGCTGGTGCTGCCTCTCATACTTGGCGTGACACTGCGCGCAGCGAAACCTGCGCTGGCAGGCAAACTGCGCGGCCCACTGCAGACCCTTTCGATGGTGATTTTTCTCGCTTTCATTATCTTGGCGTTGGCCAACAACTGGCAGAATTTCAAACTCTTCGCGGGTGCGGTTGCGATCTTGGTGGTTCTTCACAATGCGCTGGCCATGGCAGGGGGCTATGGCCTTGCCACACTCGCGCGCCTGTCACCTTATGACCGACGGGCCGTGACCATTGAAACCGGCATCCAAAACTCCGGTCTTGGCCTGATCCTGATCTTCGCTTTCTTTGGCGGCTTGGGTGGCATGGCCGTGGTCGCCGCGTTTTGGGGCGTGTGGCATGCGATCACGGGCCTTGGCATGGCCGCTCTCATGAACCGAACAGAGGCAGCACGATGACCCGTATTCTGATCACTGGCGCCGCTGGCATGATCGGGCGCAGCTTATTGGCGGAACTGGCTGAGACAGAGCATGAGATCATTGCCTGTGACGTCATGGTGCCAGACGGCTTGCCGCAGAACGCGCGCTTTCTCCCCATGGACGTCACCACCGATGCGCCTTTGCGGATCATCGCGCGGATGCAGCCGGATGTGATTGTGCACCTTGCGTCTATTGTGACGCCACCGCCGGGCAGCGGCCGGGACTTTGCCTATGACGTAGATGTCACCGGTACAAAAAACGTGGTCAATGCGGCACTTGCAGCGGGCACAAAACGCCTAGTGGTGACCTCATCTGGCGCAGCCTACGGCTACCACGCTGACAACCCGGTACCACTCACAGAAACAGACGCCATCCGCGGCAACGAAGAATTTGCCTACGCCCATCACAAGCGTTTGGTCGAAGAGTTTCTGGCTGAAACCCGCCAGAACGCGCCTCACCTTGAGCAGGTGATCTTGCGCGCAGGCACCGTGCTTGGGGCGGAGACCGACAACCAGATCACCAATCTGTTCCACAAGCCGCGTCAGCTCGCCGTCAGCGGCAGCGACGGGCTATTCGTTTTCATTTGGACCCGGGATCTGGCGCGCATTCTAAAGCGTGCAGCCATGGATGGACCAACCGGCATTTACAATGTGGCGGGCGACGGTGCGCTTGGGGTGGAAGACATCGCCGGCATTATGGGCAAACCCATTCTGCGGTTGCCCGCCTGGGTTTTTAAGCTGGCGCTGACCGTCGCAAAACCGCTTGGTCTCTCCCAATATGGCCCGGAACAGGTGCGCTTTCTGCAATACCGCCCGGTATTGTCTAACGAGGCGCTGAAGCGGGATTTTGGCTACACCCCAGAGAAGAACAGTCGAGAGGTGTTTGAGCATTGGTTGAAGGCGCAAGATCGATGAATATGCCTGCGCAGGAAACCCCGAAAAAGACGGCCGTGATTTCTGGCGGTGGGGGGGGGCTTGGCACCGCCTTATCAGAGAGATTGCAAGCCGAGGGGTGGCGGGTTGTTGTGCTGGATTTGAATGTCGAACACCTGTCCCATTCCGCAACACAGTTGCCGCTGAAATGTGACATCACAGACCTGCGCGCTCTGAAGGATTGTTGCTCCAAAATTCTCGCCTGCCACGACAGTATTGATCTGGTGATCTATGGGGCAGGGGTCACCGCCATTGCGCCGGTTGAAGACCTGCAAGACCAGGCGCATCGTCGCCTGTTTGACATCAATTACTTCGCCGCCGCTGCCATGGCCCAGACTTTTCTACCAGCGCTGCGCGCCTCCAAAGGCACGCATTTGGCGCTGACCTCAGTCGCTGGGTTTGCCCCATTGCGCCACCGTGCCAGCTACGCCGCGTCCAAACACGCCATGACCGGCTTTTTTGCCTCTCTACGGGTGGAGGAGGCGGCTCACGGCGTGAAAACGGTGATCGCAGCGCCAGCCTTTGTTGCCACCAATGTAGGCAATCCCGATGCCGACGCAGATGGGCTGACACGCCCCGGCGCAGCACAAGACGCTGTGGATGTGGTGACGCCAGAGGAGGCTGCCAACATCATCCTGCGCGGATTGAAGCGTGGGAAATTGGACATTTTTGTTGGCCGTGTCGCCAGGCTGTCTGACCTCATGATGCGCCTGTCACCGCGGCTCTATGATTGGGTTATGGCCCGCGCGATACGCTCAGAAAATCAATCCTAAGGTGCATGCCGACCGGTGCCGAACCCGGTACAGCTGGGAACGCGCTATACCCTGCATCCGCCAGTTTTCGTTTCCAGAAGGGAAGAAAGTGGTGGGCGACCTTGGAATCGAACCAAGCGTGCGTCTCCGCGAGGGAGTTACAGTCCCCTGCCACACCTTGCGGCCTGTCGCCCACTTTCTTGAGGCCCGCTGGCCTCGGTGTGAGGGGGTGTTTATTGGCATGCGCATGGGGCGTCAACCACAAAATACCTTGCAGAGCCCGCTTCTTTTCCGCATTGGTAAACCCTCCATATTTTGAAGGTGTCAGAGCGATGAAAAAACCCAAATGGGTCGTGCAGAAAGAGCAACAAAAGCGCAAAGATGCGGCGGAAACCGTCTGGTTGTTCGGCCTGCATGCTGTGCGTGATGCTCTGGCGAATCCAAAACGCGAAAAACTGCGACTCATCGTGACCAAAAATGCCGCGGATAAGTTGGCGGAGGCCATTGCCGAGTCGGGTATGACACCCGAAGTGGTTGACCCGCGCAAATTCAATGCGCCGCTTGATCCGCAATCTGTCCACCAGGGCGCTGCGCTCGAAGTGAAGCCTCTCAACTGGGGCAAACTCTCGGATGTGGCCATTGCCGATGATGACCGCCCACAACGTTTGATCCTGCTGGATCGCGTGACGGATCCACATAATGTGGGAGCCATTTTGCGGTCCGCGGAAGTGTTTGGCGCGCTGGCCGTGATTGGCACGCGCCACAACTCCGCGCCGGAAACGGGCGCCTTGGCCAAAACCGCAAGCGGAGCGCTGGAACGTCAGCCGTATCTGCGCCTTCGCAATCTGGCCGACACCATCACGGAACTGCAATCCATGGGCTACATCGTTTTGGGCATGGATGGGGAAGCTGAAGACACCATCGAAGCCGCGCTGGCAGACCGCTTCAATGCCCCCATCGCGTTGGTGCTCGGCGCAGAGGGGCCGGGATTGCGTCAAAAGACCAAAGAAACCGTGGACCAGTTGGTGAAAATCAACTTTGCGGGTGCTTTTGGCTCCCTCAATGTGTCCAACGCCGCTGCCGTGGCGCTCTACGCCACACTGCCGCGCGAATAAGCCGACCAGCCCTACATTTGGAGGAAATATCCCCGCCGGAGGCTCCCATCCGCGCCTCCGGATGCCTAAATGAATGTGGCAGATCATCAGCCAGAGGAGCGCGCAGTGCCCCATCCCTCCAAAATTGCCACCTGTTGCTACTGCGGCGCACGGGCCGCGCTCGTGCTTTCTGGGGATACCCGCCATGAGCTGGCCTGCAGCAGCTGTGGCGCACCTCTGCACAATCTTAAGCAAATGCCGGTGCCTGCACAGGGCAAGGAACCGGCGCATTTTTCTCACCCTATTCGCACGCCAAAATCCAAAGGCAAAGCTGGGTACAAAACCGAAAAACGCGCCGCGCACCCCAAGAATAATTGGCACGACACGCCTTACTCAAAAAAGAAAAAGCCCAAGAAAAGGCGCGGAAAATGGGCCAAGGATTTGTTTGAGGATGTGTTTGACGTGATTGAAGATATTTTCGATTGAGCGGAAATTTGCCCAATCCGTTAACCACTTGTTCATGAGAATCTCGCACGGTCTTGTCATCCAATTCTGCGAGCATACGTAGTGATCTAAGAGACACGGACTACGGAGCTTCCGTGTTTCCCTTCACTGTCCCTCGTTCCGTACCTGCGCCCAAGTCTTCTCTTGGGCGCTTTTTTTTGGCTTTTGTTCCGCCGTGCGCGCGTTAGGGTGGCGCGACGTTCACTCTGTTTGGGCCACGCTATGACCTATTCTGATGCTTTCTTGCGCGACATCCTCAAGCGTACCAAAACCATTGCCGTGGTTGGCGTGTCGATGAACCCTGTGCGGCCCAGCTACTACGTGGCGCGTTACCTGTCTCTGAAAGGCTATCAGGTGATCCCGGTCAATCCGGGACATGCTGGAAAAGACCTTTTTGGCGCAACCGTCATGCCGAGCCTGAGCGCCATTGAAGGCCCTGTGGACATGGTGGATATCTTTCGCCGTTCAGAAGCAGTGCCGCCCATTGTGGAAGAGGCTCTGGCGCAGTTTCCTGCTCTACAGACCATCTGGATGCAAATAGGGGTCCAGCATGAGGAGGCAGCTTCTCTTGCCCAGAAACGCGGTGTGGATGTGGTACAGAACCGCTGCCCCAAAATTGAATATCAGCGCCTGTTTGGCGAGTTGCGCATGGGCGGCTTTAACACAGGCGTGATTTCGTCCAAGCTCTAGGCCGCAGGCTTGCCAGCCTTGGGCGTTTTCATCAACTCGCCGATAACTTTGGACAGCTCGTCTTTTCGGAACGGTTTGCCAAGGCAGGCGTTCATTCCGGCTTTCAGATAGGCGTTGGTTTGTTCAGGCAGAATATTGGCAGACAGTGCCACTATCGGCGTGTTCTTGTTCGGACCGGGCGTCGCGCGCAGAATTTCAGTGGCTTCCACGCCGTCCATGTCCAGCAACTGAATATCCATGAGGATCAGGTCATAGCGTTTGGCCGTGCAACGTTGCAGGGCAGGGCGGCCGTCGTCGACGATTTCGACGTTTACGTCCATGCTTTCCAGGAAGCGGCGCACGATCATCTGGTTGGTACGGTTGTCTTCGACCACCAGGATCTCAGCACCTTCAAAGCTCTCCAACGCATTTTGGGTGGGCTGTTGGGGCAGAGACTTGGGTTGCTCGGCAGGTATCAGGGGCACAGTGAACCAGAAGGTGCTGCCTTTAAGCGGTGTGCTGTCCACGCCAATTTGCCCATCCATCAACTCGATCAACTCTTTGGAAATCGACAGCCCGAGCCCCGTGCCGCCGTAGCGACGGTTTGTAGCAGAGCTGGCCTGTTCAAATTTATTGAAGACCCGCTTTTGCGCTTCTTGGGTCAAACCGATCCCCTGATCGGTGACCGCCACATACAGCTTCGTATCCTGCACGGACATATGCAGCGTGATGGTGCCATCTTGGCTGAATTTAATTGCGTTGCCCACGAGGTTGGTGATGACCTGATTGAGGCGGGTGGGGTCCGCTGAAATCCAGGCAGGCACATCGGCCGCCACCTCCAGAACCAGTTCCAGATCTTTTGCCTGTGCGGCGGCGGCTTGTGCGGTGGACACCGACGTGAGCATTTCCCGCGCTGCAAAAGGCGTGTTCTCGATCGTGATCCCATGGGCAGCAATCTTGGAGTAATCCAGAACATCGTTGATCAGCCGCATCAAGCTGCGTCCAGAACTACGTCCGGTGGCAACAAGGGTTTTCTGGTCTTCGTTCAAGTCGCTTTCGTCGAGCAGTTGAAGAATGCCAGATAAGCCATTGAGAGGTGTACGGATTTCGTGACTCATTTTCGCGAGAAAGTCGCTTTTTTCGCGATCTGCACGTTGTGCCTCATCTCGCAATTCGATCAATCGCAGCTCTTTGCGCTCAATCTCATTGTGAAACATCGCAAGTCCGATCATCAAAGTCACGCAGACAGCGGCGACGACCACCATCGATCCAAACGGCAAATGGTCCAGCCAAATCGCGGCAACAATGAGGTTGATTGCAACCACGCCAGTCGCGAGTGCAGCGGCGCGCTGGCCGACCAACAACAAAGCCAATACCGGCGGCCCAATCAGAAAGATCTCTTGTCGCCAGTAGTAACCAACATCATTCATCATTTGGATATTGGTGTGGAGCAGATACAGGAAGATAAATGCAAAAGTTGCCGGACCGGTTTTCTGCGTTTTGTGCCAGATCATCGGAACGAAAAAGTAGCTGATCACACAAATCACAGACAAGGCGGTAACTGCAGTCGAAAACTGTGTGTCCGTAGTCAAAATATGAACGTTATGAAGCGCAGCCACCAAACCAATAATGCCCGAGAACCCGCACAGAAGCCTTGCGCGGGTTTCTTCAAAGCTATGGTCTTCTTCCTGCCGAGGCCAAAAATAGTCCTTGAGCAAGGCAAAAACACCTGAGGGTGGTTGCGTGTTCATGACATCAGTTGGTTTTTTTGCGTCTGCTTTTCATGGGCTTGGAAATCTTAATTTAACCTAAAAAATTGGTGCGGAATTAACCTTTTGGGTTGGAAAACGCCATAATTTTAACGGTTGCGCCCAGCTTGAACCACGTGGCGCTCCTCCCAGTTGTATCGTGTGTCTTCCAGTACCGGAGACCAGAACAGATAGCCGCCGTAGCGCCAAGGGTCTAAAACGATGCCTTCGCGCATCTTGCCGCTCTTGGCGCTCATCACTACAGTGCTGTGCTCGATCAGGATGGAATCATGGTTGGCAATGGCGCGGTGCATGTCGAGCGTCTGAAACCCTTCTTGCCGTAATCGGGTTTGCAGATCGTCCGCCCAATGCCAGCATAGCCCGCGCGGGCGCAGCCCTTGATTGACCTTGGCGTTGTGCAACAGGGCACCGTCAGTGACGTTGTACTCTTGTCGCAGCACCAGTGAATACGTGTAGGCGATTTCCGCAGCCCGTGCCGCCTCGGCAGGGTCTACAACGGGATCAAGGGAGATCAAGGCTTGTGTCAGGCCCGCAATATCAGCAGGTGCTTTTTGTTGCGGCGCGCCACAAGCCACCAAAACCACCGCCGCCACAAGCGCCAGTCCCACTCGCAATTTTGCTATCATCTGCTCGCTGCCCCTTGGACTTTCGCGAGACTATAAGCGGAGGCGCGCAAATGCCCAAGTGTTTGCTTAGCCTTTGGGGCGTGCTGCCTTTTCGGCCACGCCGCTGAGGCCCTGACGTCGTGCCAGCTCGGCCAGCACATCATCGAGCGCCACATCGCGCGCTTTGAGCATCACCAGCAGGTGGTAAAGCACGTCTGCCGCTTCATAGGTCAGCTTGTCTTTGTCGCCTTTGACGGCCTCAATCACCGCTTCAATGGCTTCTTCGCCAAATTTCTCGGCGCATTTTTCCGGCCCTTTGGCCAGAAGCTTCGCAGTCCAGCTGCTCTCAGGGTCCGCTTTGGCGCGCTCGGCAATGGTGGCGGCCAGGTCGTTTAGAACACTCATGTCAGCCTCATCGGGATACCAGCGTCGTGCATGTATTGCTTGGCTTCCTGCACGGTGTATTCGCCAAAGTGGAAGATCGACGCCGCCAGAACCGCGCTTGCGCCGCCTTTGGTCACGCCTTCCACCAGGTGGTCCAAATTGCCCACGCCGCCAGAGGCAATCACCGGCACGTTCACCGCGTCGCTGATCGCTTTGGTCAGGGGCAGGTTGAAGCCCGCCTTGGTGCCGTCACGGTCCATCGAGGTCAGCAGGATTTCACCGGCACCCTTCGCGACCACCAGCTTGGCAAATTCCACAGCATCAATGGGGTTGCCGTCTTTGTCCAAAGCCGCTTTGCGACCCCCATGCGTGAAGATGCCCCATTTGTTGGGCTCACCGTTTTCATCATGGCCAATGGTCTTGGCATCAATTGCACAGACAATGCACTGGCTGCCAAATTGCGCAGAGGCCTCGGCAATCACATCCGGATTGGCCACGGCTGCAGAGTTGAAGCTCACCTTGTCCGCACCTGCCAGCAACAGACGACGCACGTCGGCCACTGTGCGCACGCCACCACCCACGGTCAGCGGTACAAAACACTGTTCCGCACAGCGCTGCACCATATCAATCATCACGCCGCGGTTGTCGTGGGTCGCATGGATGTCCAGAAAGCAGATTTCGTCAGCGCCGGCGGCATCATAGGCGCGCGCGGCTTCCACCGGGTCGCCCGCGTCACGCAGGCCAACAAAGTTCACACCTTTGACCACTCGGCCATCAGCGACATCCAGACAGGGAATGATACGGGTCTTCAGCATATCGAAGCTTTCTCAAAGCGTTGCGCCTCTCCTTAGCGTGGCAGGGCGCAACGTGCAATCTGAGACAGGTGTTATCCGGTTGAGCCGCTTAGGTTGCCCGTGCCGCGCGCGCTAAAGCGTCTCGGACAATGAGGATGTGAAACGGCATGATGGTTGCCAAGTAAATCCGCCCCAAGAGGTTGTTGCGATGCACCCAGGTGGCCAGAAACAGTTTCCCCTCTTGCGACAGAATAGACACCCGGAAGTCCAGATGGCTGTCATCAAAGCCAGCGATCACCTCTGTGTCGCTTTGGCTTTCAACCGGGAAAAATCCGATGCAATCCGTGTCCGTCGGCCGCTCAGTCTGCAGCCCGAGAGGTTTCACAAGCACGTTGCGCAAATTCGCCAGCATTTGAGCCCAGCCGGGGAAGGTCGCGATGATGTCTGCGGCCTCGCGCGTCGGCAGATCGCTGTCGATGCAGTAACAGTCTACAAAGTCTTCCGGCGCAATGCGCGCGTGCAATCGGCTGCTTTCGGGAAGTGGGGTGGCGGTGACATCAAAGAGTGAAACGGACATCTGCGTCTCCTGAGTAGTTCGCGCTCCCAATTTGGGAGCCACAACAGGAAAGGCCAAGGCGTCAGAAGGTCACGCCTCTCCTTCGGAGGCTGCGTATTTGCGCCGCAGGTCTTGGCCGATCATGACCAACAGAGTCAGCACAATCACAAAGCCCACCGGCATGGTCAGCAGCAAAAAGCCGGCATTTGCATAGGCAGCATTGAGTTGTGTGGCGATATTTTCGCCTTCTACCCAGCAACCATCAGTGTGCATCGCCATGCCGAACTTACAGCCGTGAGCCTCCGCAGTGCTCTGCGCCCACCGCACTGAATAGGCTGGCCACACACAGGCGGCCAGCAAGAGCGTCAAGATGCCATAGGCAATCTTGCGCCGCAGTCTCACGCCTTCAGAACTTTAAGCGCGTCGCCCAGATCGATTGCGCCATCATACAGGGCGCGTCCGGAGATCGCGCCGTTCAGCTCTGCGCCGCAGTTTTTCAGCGCTTTGAGATCCTCAACAGAGCTCACACCACCGCTTGCGATCACCGGAATCGACACCGCTTTGGCCAGCGCTGCAGTGGCCTCGACGTTCGGGCCTTTCATCGCGCCGTCGCGCAGAATGTCGGTGTAGATGATCGCGCAGACGCCGTCGTCCTCAAACGACTTCGCCAGATCGATCACGTCCACATCGGTTTCTTCTGCCCAGCCCTTGGTTGCCACTTTGCCGTTGCGCGCGTCAATGCCCACAGCCACTTTGCCCGGGAACTCCTTCGCGGCCTCGCGCACCAGATCCGGGTTTTCCACCGCCACGGTGCCAAGGATCACGCGGGACAGGCCTTTGCCAATCCAGCGCTCAATGGTCGCCATATCCCGAATGCCGCCGCCAAGCTGCGCTGGCACATTGGTCTGCTTGAGGATTTCCTCGACCGGCGTGGCGTTGATCGGAATGCCTGCAAAAGCGCCATTCAGATCCACCAGATGCAGCCATTCACACCCTGCTTCCACAAATTCCAACGCTTGCGCGGCAGGATTCTCGTTGAACACGGTTTCCTTGTCCATGTCGCCATGTAGCAGACGCACGGCATTGCCGTCTTTGAGGTCAATCGCAGGATAAAGGATCATGGGGCAGGGCCTTCTTATCATGTCGCGCCGAAACCGGCTGTTGAGTGTGGTTTTGCATGGTGCCGCAAAAATTGCAACGCGGCGGGATCGTGCCACCTGACCCAAAGTCAGGGTTGATGCGACTCATAGGCTTGCCGCAGAGTTTCGGGCAAATACTCGGGAGGAAAATGATGAAAAAAACGCTAATGGCTGCGGCTTTGACACTTGTAGGCGCCACAACAGCCTTCGCAGACCCAATTTATGGCACCTGGAAAACCATTCCGGATGACAACGGCAACTATGGCCTGATCTCTGTCGCCGCCTGCGGCAGCAAGATTTGCGGTACGCTGTCCAAGTCGTTTAATCCTGATGGGAGCGAACTGGACAGCCCAAACAACGGTCGCAAGATCATCTGGGACATGGTCAACAATGGTGATGGTGCCTACGGCGGCGGCAAAGTCTATTCGCCGGATCGCGACAAAACCTACAAAGGCAAGTTGGCCCTGTCCGGCAACTCTTTGGCGGTCAGTGGCTGTGTGCTGGGCATCTGCCGCAACGGCGGTACATGGACGCGCGTAAAATAAAACGACTTATCAAACACCGAAAAGGCGCGGCAGGACCGCGCCTTTTTTTGTTCACATCCGGTTGGATTATACCGCGCCTGTGTACTCGCCCCGCGCCGGGTAGTCGTTCTTGATGGCAAAATCCAGCGCGCCCAGAAGCTCGCTGAAGTGGGGGCGCACAAACGGCATGGTCTGCACCGAGCCGTAATACAGCGCCTGCTCCGGGCTCACCATGAACAGACCCGGCTCGCTGAATAGCGCAGGCTCTTCAATACCAATCGAGGTTTTGCCCCGCGAGGTGGAGATATAGAGACCCCAGTCTTTTGCCACTTCCAGCGGCAGATCGTAGGCGATGCGCAGACCGGTTGCGCCAATCTTCTCTGACATATCCTTGGCGCGCTCTTCGCCGTCACTGCTTACGGCAACACAGGTCACGCCGCGCTCCGCAAAGGCCTCAACCAGTTTTTCCAGCTCTTTGAGGTAGGTGGCGCAGATCGGGCAGTGCAGGCCGCGATAGAAACACACAACCGTGCCGCGCTCGGAGCCTTCAGCGGCCAGATCAAAGGTGCCGCCGCCCACAAGTGGTAGGGTCAGGTTCGGTGTTTTTTGACGGGGGATCAGCATAGGATTGTCCTCTTGTTTTGTGCTTGCTGGACTTATTGTCGGTTTCTGTGTCAAATAAATCCGATTGATCGTGCTTTAAATCCGAAATCCTGCCATGGACCGCCTGACGACACTTGTTGAAAAGTTTCACCTCACCGTGCATCCCGCCACGCTGACGGAAGCCAATCTGATCGCCAAGGCAGGCGAGGATGGCACCCCGGCACGGGTGGTGTTTCTGACCCGCGGCACCTGTACGACGTCATGCGCAGGCGAGGTGCTCTTTGCCGCGCATGTGGATTGGATGGGGCTGACCAACCCGTTGATGGGCGCCTTGCCCGATGAAGTGCACTATGACCTCAGTGGCGAGGAAGACAGCCGCGCCCTGGTGCGACTGATGGCGGAGGAAACCAGTGCCAACCGCTGCGGCGCGCAATCGGTGATCAACCGCCTAGGCGAGGCGCTGATGGTGCGGCTGCTCCGCGATCAGATTTCCCAAGGCACCACCGACGTGGGCCTGCTGGCTGGTCTGGCTGACCAGCGTCTCAGCCGTGCGATTGTTGCCATGCATGATTTCCCAGGCCGGGTCTGGAGCAACGCCGACCTCGCGCAGGAAGCGGGCCTGTCCCTGTCCCGCTTTTCCGAGCTCTTTGCCCAAACTGTGGGCGAAACCCCGATGGGCTACCTGCGCCGTTGGCGGCTTATTTTGGCGCATCAGGACATCACGCGCGGCGACCGCGTCGACGCGGTCGCCCGCCGTTATGCCTACAACAGCCCGGAAAGCTTCACCCGCGCCTTTCGCAAAGCCCATGGCGTGGCTCCCACAGCATTACGTGCCGCCTGATCTTCATCAGTTCAGAAATATCCCGGGGTGAATTGCGCATTAGCGCAAGAGGGGCTGGCCCCTCTCACATCACCTCTTAAGGCGCCCAGGTCAGGAAGTTGCCAATCATCCGCAAGCCAATGTCCTGGCTCTTTTCCGGGTGAAACTGCATGCCTACCATGGTGTCACGCCCGATGATGGCGGTCACGTCGCCCCCATAGTCCACATGCGCCAGACGTTCTTCCGGCTTGGTCACGTGAAACTGGTAGGAGTGCACAAAATACGTGTGATCGCCGCTTTTGATCCCATCGAGCAGCGCATGCGGGTGGTCAATCACCAAATTGTTCCAGCCCATGTGCGGCACTTTTAGGCTGGCATCGCTTGGCGCGATTTTCTCAACGTCCCCTTCGATCCAGCCCAGCCCCTGCGTCAGTTCGTATTCATGGCCTCGGCTGGCCATCAGCTGCATACCGACACAAATGCCCAGAAACGGCCGGCCTTTGACTTCCACGGCTTCCACCATGGCGTCGTAGATACCTTTGTGGCCGCTCAGTTCCGCTGCACACGCTGGAAACGCGCCGTCGCCGGGCAGCACCAACCGGTCCGCCTTAGCCACCACCTCCGCGTCCGAGGTCACCACAACCTCGCCGCCATGCACCTCTGCGGCCATCCGTTGAAAGGCTTTTTCGGCAGAGTGCAGGTTGCCGCTTTCATAATCGATGATCGCTGTCAGCATGATCTTGGTCCCGTTCTTGGTGTCGCTTCCAAGTGAAGTGAAACGCCGCGCGGGTCAAGAGGCTGTGGGGCAGGGCGGCGCTTTAGGTCTTGGCCTGTGTGCCAATCCGGTCAATCAGCGCCATGACTGCCTCAAACGGGCTGTCTTCAATGGGCATGGAGGTGCAGCCAAACTCGCCGCCAATGTAAAGCAGCGTGAATCCGTGAATCAGTGACCAGACCTGCGCCTCAACGATATGCGGGTCTTCGCCCTCGGGCACAAATGGTGCGCAGACACCACGCAGAATGAGATAGGCCTCGGTTTCATCACGTCCGTCGCGCGGCGCATGGATGCCCAGCCCATGCTCGCCAAACATCACTTTCAGCAACCCGCTGTGGCTCAATCCAAACTGCAAATAGCCGCGACAGATGCTGCGCAGGCGCTCTCGGTCGGTTTGCTCACCTGCCTCAATAGCGTCCGTCATGTGATTGGAAAATATGTCAAAACCTTCTTCGGCTATGGCGGTGATCAACCCCGGCAAGCCAGCGAAGTGATGTGCCGGCGCCGCGTGGGACACGCCCGCACGGGCGGCACATTTGCGCAACGTGAGTGCTTCCAGCCCGCCTTCTTCCAACAGGTCAATGCCCGCCTGGATCAGCGCGCGTTTGAGGTCTCCGTGGTGGTGGCGGGTTTTTGCTGTGCTCATGGCCACAAACTAATCTGTGACTTGACAGTGTCAAGCCGTTCTGATTTTTACAGTGTCAAGACTATCTTTACAGTGTCAAATTTGATTGGAGAGTCCCATGTATCCCATCCCCAAACGCCCGCTGTTGCCACGCAGCCTGCCGCTGATCTGGTTCCTGTCGATCGCAATTGCGCTGGCCTCTATGCGGTTTCTGATTGCCGATATCGCCGTGGTGATGCCGATCATGCTGCATCACGCGCTGGAACGGCCGATCCTGCTTTACGGTCATATCGCGCTCGCCCCTGTGGCCTTGGCGCTCTTGCCTTTGCAGTTCAGCACCAAGCTGCGCCTGCGTCGTCCGCAGCTGCACCGCTGGCTTGGGCGTCTCTACGGTCTGATGATACTGCTCTCGGGCCTGTCCGGCTTCTTCCTGGCGTTGCGCACGGAAGAGGGGCCTGTCGCAGCCTCTGGCCTCGCCGCGCTTGCAGTGGCATGGCTCAGCACCACCGCCGTGGCGATCTACCTGGCCATCCAGCGCGACATTCCGGCCCACCGCCGCTGGATGATCCGCTCAGCGGCGCTGACCCTGTCTGCCGTGACCTTGCGGCTCTACCTGCCCATTGGCGAACTCACAGTGGGGTTTGAAAATGCCTATCCGCTGATCTGCTGGGCCTGCTGGGTGCCTAATATGCTCATTGCAGAGTGGCTGATCCGCAGAGACGCCCCCAATAGCCCGCTGCAACCCGCCTAGACAAGCAAAAGCCCGCGCGAGGCGGGCTTTCTCGTCTTTTCGATTGTGAGCTGACTTACAGCGCGCCTTTGGTCGACGGGATGGCATCCGCTTTGCGTGGGTCCACTTCCACCGCCTCACGCAACGCGCGCGCCACGGCCTTGAAGGTGGCCTCGGCAATGTGGTGGCTATTGAAACCGTGGATCTGATCCACGTGCAGGGTGATCCCGCCGTGAGTGGCAAAGCCCTGAAAGAACTCGCGCACCAACTCGGTGTCAAAGGTCCCAATCTTCTGGGTGGGCATCTCCAGATTCCAGATCAGGAATGGGCGGGCGGAGAGGTCAAGGCTCGCCCGCACCTGCGCGTCGTCCATCGGCAGGTGGCAGGTGGCGTAGCGGCGGATACCCTTCTTGTCGCCCAACGCCTGTGTCAGCGCCTGACCCAGTGAAATGCCCACATCCTCTACCGTGTGGTGGTCATCGATATGGTAATCACCTTCGGCACGGATGGTCATGTCAATCAGGCTGTGGCGCGACAACTGATCCAGCATGTGGTCAAAGAAACCCACGCCGGTCTGATTGTCATAAGTGCCGGTTCCGTCGAGATTGATCTCTACGGTGATCTTGGTTTCCGCAGTGGTGCGGCTCACGCTTGCCTGACGCATCTGGTCATCCTTCGCTGATAGTCCGCCACCTTATAAGCAGCCCTCCCGCGCGGGCCAAGGGGGCGCAGTTTGCGATTGTGGTCAGGGTGGCATTTGTGCCAGCTTACACACAAACCGACATGAGGGCTTTTATGACCACCTGCGTCTTTATCCAGATCCGCTGCAAACCCGGCACCACCTACCGTGTGGCCGAAGAAATCGCGCTAAAAGAAATCCACTCCGAACTGCATTCCACCAGCGGCGACTATGATCTGCTGATGAAACTCTACATCCCCGCAGGCGAGGATGTGGGCAAGTACATCAACAATCATATGCTCGACATTCCCAACATCGAACGCACCTTGACGACACTGACGTTCAAAGCGTTCTAGAGCCTGCCATACAGGAGACCGCCATGGCCGATTTGGAAACCAACAAAGCCAGCGCCATGGCGCTCTACGATCTGATGTTCAATCAGAACAAGCCCCGCGAGGCCGCAGAGGCCTATCTTGGCGACGAGTACATCCAGCACAATCCGCATGTGGGCGACGGCAAAGAGGCTTTCATTGCCTATTTTGAGCGCATGGCGGCGGAGTATCCCGGCAAGAAGGTCCATTTCAAACGCGCCATTGCCGAAGGCAACATGGTGGTGCTGCACTGCCATCAGGAATGGCCGGGGGACGAAGACTACGCCGGCATCGACATCTTCCGCTTTGACGACAATGGCAAAATTGTCGAGCATTGGGACGTGTTGCAGACCCTCCCGGAAACTTCCAAAAACAACAACGGCCTGTTCTAAACAGCTCTCCCGTTGATCCACGTCGCCGCAATCGCGCGGTCATCGCCCATCATGATGGTAGGGAACAGCGCTTCCCAGATATCGCTGGCGCGTTCGGAACGCTGGGCAATTTCCGGTGTGCTGGCAAGATCGAGCACCACAAGGTCGGCTTCCAGACCCACGGCAAGGTTGCCAATCTTGTTCTCCATATGCAGCGCACGGGCCGAGCCTTGCGTGGCCAGCCACATCAATTCTGCCGCGTGCAGCGGGTTGTGCCGCAGCTGCCCAACCTCATAGGCGCTCGCCATGGTGCGCAGCATTGAGAAGCTCGACCCGCCACCGGTGTCACTTGCCAACCCAACCCGCTGACCCGCCGCCATCAATCCACCCATGTCAAACAGGCCCGAGCCAATGAAGGTGTTGGAGGTGGGGCAGTGGATCAAACCGGCCCCAACCTCGCGCAACCGATCCTTCTCGCGCTCTTCCAAATGGATCGCATGCCCATAGAGGCCTTTTTCCCCCAAGAGGCCGAACTTCTCGTAGGTGTCCAGGTAGTCCCGCGCCTCTGGGAACAACTCTGCCACCCAGGCAATTTCGTCGGTCTGCTCACTCAGATGGGTTTGCATCAAACAATCTGGGTGCTCCGCCCAAAGACTGCCAAGCGCCTCCAACTGTTCTGGCGTAGAGGTGGGTGAAAACCGGGGGGTGATCGCATAGTTGATCCGGTCTACACCGTGCCAGCGCTCAATCAGCGCTTTGCTGTCGTCATAGGCGCTTTGCGGCGTATCCCGCAGCCCCTCAGGTGCGTTGCGATCCATACAGGTCTTACCCGCAATCACCCGTTGGCCGCGCGCTTGTGCGGCTTCAAAGAAAGCATCCACCGATTCCGGGTGAATGGTGCAGTAGCTCGCCATGGTGGTCACGCCGTGTTTGGCAGTGAGGTCGAGGTAGGTGGCAGAAATCTGATCCGCATAGGCCCGATCCCCAAAGCGCATCTCTTCGGGGAAGGTGTAGCTGTTGAGCCAATCAATCAGCCGCTTGCCCCAGCTCGCAATGATGCCGGTCTGTGGGTAGTGCACATGGGCATCGACAAACCCTGCAGAGATCAGCTTGTCACCATAGTTCACCACGTCTGCAGAGGGGTAGGCCGCGCGCATGTCATCTGCAGTGCCGACAGCCACAATGCGGTCACCCTCCACAACAACCCCGCCATGGGTCTCATGCTGTGCGGCGCCGACGCCGGCCTCAAACGGATTGGCCGCAAAGCTCAGCGTCTGCCCAAGCAGTAGGGTCTGTGCGCACATATTTCTCTCCAATCTCTTGAGGGCGGGTCTTTTTTCGGCCCCAACCGGTCGTGTTCCATTGAGTCCCAGCTTTGATTTAATCTATGGTCCGCAACAAGTCCAAGGCCAGACAAACGGGTCACTCGCCAAGAAAAGGAGCGCGTCATGTCCAACACAGAGTTGCAGGCCGCCCCCGACGTGGACGTCGAAGACTACACCCTCTCCAAGAAATTGGTCGCTGGCGTGCTCTACGCACTGGAAGCACAGGACCGCGCCACACTGGTTGAGCTGACCGAGCCGCTGCACCCGGCGGACATTGCCGACCTTCTCGAACAGATCAACCCGTTTGACCGCCGCCGCTTGGTTGAGCTCTATGGCGCGGAGTTTGACGGGGACATCCTCTCGGAACTCGACGAAGGCCTGCGTGAAGAGGTCATGGGCATCCTCAATCCTGAGGTACTGGCCGAGGCGGTGCGGGAACTGGAAAGCGATGATATCGTCGATCTGGTTGAGGATCTCGATGAGCCTGCACAGGAAGCCATCCTTGAAACTCTGGAAGACGCCGACCGTGTCGCGGTCGAGCAAGCGCTTAGTTATCCGGAGAACACCGCTGGCCGTTTGATGCAGCGCGAGACGGTCTGTGCGCCCGAGCACTGGAGCGTGGGGCAAGCGATCGATTTCTTGCGCAATGCCGAAGAGCTTCCGGAACAGTTCTATCACGTGATCCTTGTCGACCCGCGCATGAAGCCCATCGGAAATGTAACACTGGGCAAGTTGATGTCCTCTCGGCGTGACCTGCCGCTCGTGGATCTGGTTGAAGATGTGTTTCAGACCATCCCGGTGACACAGGACGAGGCGGACGTGGCCTATGCTTTCAACCAGTACCACCTGATCTCCGCGCCGGTGGTGGACGAGGATGAGCGTCTGGTTGGGGTGATCACCATTGATGACGCCATGGTCGTGCTCGATGAGGAACACGAGGAAGACATCCTGCGTATGGCGGGGGTGAGTGATGAGTCCAGCCTGTCTGACACCATCCTTGATGCTGCCAAAGGTCGCGCCACCTGGCTGTTTGTGAACCTGCTCACTGCCATTCTGGCCTCTGGGGTGATCAACCTCTTTGCCGATACCGTGGGTCAGATGGTCGCTCTGGCAGTGTTGATGCCCATTGTAGCCTCCATGGGGGGGAATGCCGGCACCCAGACCATGACAGTGACTGTGCGTGCTCTGGCGACCAAAGACCTCACCGCACAGAACGCCTGGCGGGTGATCCGGCGGGAGGTGTCTGTCGGGGCGCTCAATGGCGCGCTCTTTGGCTTGATCATGGCCGGTGTGGCCGGTGTCTGGTTCGGGATTCCAATGTTGGCGGTGGTGATTGCTGTGGCCATGTTCCTCACCCAGATCGCCGCCGCGCTGGGCGGTATCCTGATCCCTATGGCGCTGGAGCGGGTGAACATCGACCCGGCCTTGGCCTCCGGTCCTTTTGTGACGACGGTGACCGACGTGGTGGGATTCTTCCTTTTCCTTGGGCTGGCCGCCCATGTGCTGCTTTAAAGCGGAGACCTGATTGATGGATCTGACCGAACAGAAAGCCGCCGCCCGCAAAGGCGCCTTCGCCCGCCGCAAACACGCTTTTGTCAATGCGGCTCCGGGCCAATCCGCACATCTCTCCGAAGTGCTGGCAGGCTATCGTGGCGTGCCCCTTGCAGGCTACATGCCGATCCGCACAGAAATCTCGCCGCTGGCCGCAATGGCGGAAGCCTCCGCCCACGGCCTCGTTGGTGTGCCTGTGATCCAAGGTGAGGCCATGCCGCTGGAGTTCTCCCGCTGGGAACCGGACGGCGCATTGCGCGACGGTCCCTTTGGCGCAAAGGTGCCCGTAGAGGACAACTACTTTGACCCCGAGATCGTGATTGTACCATTGGTGGCGTTTGATACCCGAGGTGGTCGGCTTGGCTATGGCGGGGGGTTTTATGACCGGACACTGGAACGCCTACGGTCTCGTCGCGCCACATTGGCCATTGGCTTTGCCTTTGACGCACAAGAGGCTGACCACTTGCCTTTGGAAGACACCGATCAGCCTCTCGATATGATGATTACGGAAACCCGCATCATCGAGTTCTAACCCTTAGAGGTCTGGGTTCGCCCCGGTGGCGTTCACGCGGAAATACTCCCAGGCATCCTGCTCCCCGCCACCTTTGAACTTACAGACGCCATATTCGTTGCCTTCCGCGTCCTTGCGGATCTCATATCCGTGCCCCTGATTGATACAGAAGGTCGCCGCAGGGTTGGCCGCATCCGCTGCCTGGTTGGGGGAAGTGTAGTCATCACAGGCAGCCAGCGTTGCCAGCGCGCCCACCGCGGTCAGGGTCAAAATCGGTTTCATCAAAAATATCCTGTGTTGTCGGGTCTTGCCTCAATCTATCGCGCAAATGGTGTGACACAAGCCTTTGGCACACGTCACCTTGCCGCGTTACGCCACATTCCGCTGGTCGCACTCTTGCCAACCACGACAACCCGCCCTAGGACCAAGCCTATGAAGATGCTTTTCCTCGGTGATGTAATGGGGCGCGCTGGACGCGCGGCTGTGGTGGAACGCCTGCCTAAGCTGCGCGAGGAGTGGCGGTTGGATTTTGTCGTTGTGAACGGCGAAAACGCTTCCAACGGCATGGGGCTGTCCGGTGCCCACGCCAAAGCGCTGCTCGATGCGGGTGCCGATTGCATCACGCTGGGCGATCATGCCTTTGACCAAAAGGACATGTTGCAGTTCATCCAGAATGAGCCTCGTGTGATCCGCCCCATGAACTACGCTCGCGGTGACGTGCCCGGCAAAGGGTTCCGGGTGTTCAACGCCCAAGGCGGACGCAAGGTGCTGGTGACCCAGGCGCTGGGGCAGGTGTTCATGAAGCAGCCCTACGGCGATCCGTTCTCTGCTGTGGATCAGGTGCTGCGCTCTCATCCACGAGGCGGATTGGTACAGGCGGCGATTGTCGACATGCACTGCGAAGCCACGTCCGAGAAAATGGGCATGGGCCATTTCTGCGATGGTCGTGTCAGCCTTGTGGTCGGTACCCACACGCATATCCCAACGGCAGACACCCAAATTCTGCCCGGCGGCACTGCGTTTCAAGCGGACGCCGGCATGTGTGGTGACTACAATTCCGTCATTGGCATGCAAAAAGAAGAACCGATGCGCCGTTTTGTCACCGGCATGCCAAAGTCGCGATTCACCCCCGCGCTGGGCGAGGCCACGCTGTCCGGTGTTTATGTCGAGACCGATGACCGCACCGGCGCTGCCACGCGCATCGAAATGGTGCGTCAGGGCGGCCGGTTGAGCCAATCCGGGCCCAGCTGACCGTCAGATGCGGGTTTTGTGCCCGATTGCAACTGTATCACCCCCGCAGATCTGCTTAAATCTGTTGTTCGCCAGAGGCTTCGTGATACACCGTGAAAGCTGGTAACGACGGGTTAGGTATGGATCTTTTTGCATTTTCGCAAACCACACAGGCTGTGCTTGCGCTCTTGACCGTCGCAGGCATGTTCGTGCTGTTCCTACGCGAGGCCTATCCAACTGAGGTGGTCGCCATCGGTGGCGTTGCCATGCTGCTTTTCCTTGGTGTTCTGCCGTATCAAGCTGCACTCGGCGTCCTGTCCAATCCGGCACCTTGGACCATCGCGGCGATGTTCATTGTCATGGGCGCTTTGGTGCGCACCGGAGCACTGTCTGCCTTCACCGCGCTGGCGGACGGGCAGGCGCAGGAACGCCCGCAGGTCGCCATCACGGTTTTGCTGTGTTTTGTGATCCTCGCTTCGGCATTTGTGTCCAATACGCCGGTGGTGGTGGTGATGATCCCGGTCTTTACCCAACTTGCCCGCACACTTGGAACATCGGCGTCTAAGTTGCTGATTCCGCTGAGTTACGCGGCCATTATGGGCGGCACGCTGACGCTGATCGGGACCTCCACCAACCTGTTGGTGGATGGTGTTGCGCGTGCCGAAGGCTTAAAGCCCTTCACCATCTTTGAGGTGACGCCGCTTGGCCTGATCATTGTGGCCTGGGGCATGGCTTATCTCTATTTTGTCGGGCGTCGCCTTTTGCCAGAGCGTGCCAGCATGGCCGACCTGCTGTCCAACCGCAGCCAGATGAAGTTTTTCACCGAAGCGGTGATCCCACCGGAAAGCAACCTGATTGGTCGAGAAGTGACCGGCGTTCAGCTGTTCAAACGGGACGGCGTGCGCCTGATCGATGTGATCCGTGGCGACACCTCCCTGCGCCGAAACCTTGCGGGCGTGTCTCTTCAGGTGGGCGACCGGGTGGTTTTACGCACCAAGATGACAGAACTGCTGAGCCTGCAGCGCAACAAGTCTCTGAAACGACTGGATCAGGTGGGCGCGGTGGAAACAACCACCGTGGAGGTGCTGATCACGCCGGGCTGCAAAATGGTGGGTCGCCGTCTTGGCGCCCTGCGTCTGCGCCGGCGCTTTGGTGTGTACCCTCTGGCGGTACACCGGCGAAACCAGAACATTGGTCATCAGCTCGACCAGCTTGTGGTGCGTGTGGGCGACACATTGCTGTTGGAAGGCGCGCCGGAAGATATTCAGCGTTTGGCCAAGGAAATGGACATGGTGGATGTCTCCCAACCGTCTGAGCGGGAGTATCGCCGCAGCCACGCGCCCATCGCGCTGGGATGTATGGTCGGGATCGTGGTGTTGGCCGGTATGGGCGTCGCGCCGATCTTGTATCTGGCGATCCTCGCAGTGGCCGTGGTGTTGCTCACCCGCTGTATCGATGCCGAAGAAGCGTTTTCCTTTGTCGACGGTCGCCTTCTGTCGCTGATCTTTTCGATGCTCGCCATAGGGGCGGCGTTGTCCCATTCGGGGGCTGTGGCCTTGGTGGTGAACAGATTGGCACCGCTCTTGGAAGGCATGCCACCGTTCTTGTTGATCTGGGCGATCTACCTGCTGACCTCAGTTCTGACCGAGCTGGTCTCCAACAATGCCGTTGCCGTGGTGGTCACGCCTATCGCAGTTGGATTGGCGCAGGCCATTGGCGTTGATCCGCGCCCCTTGGTGGTTGCCGTGATGATTGCCGCCTCTGCCAGCTTCGCAACCCCGATCGGATATCAGACCAACATGCTGGTCTTTGGTCCAGGCGGGTATAAGTTCACTGATTTCATGCGCGTGGGCATTCCGCTGAACCTGTCGATTGGCATTCTGGCCTCTGCTCTGATCCCGTTCTTCTGGCCGCTGTAAAGCAGTTAAGACGTTGCGCAACGTGCGTTGCGTTTACCGTTGCGCGTTATGAGCCGTCGGAAAAACGCACCTCCGCGAAACAGTCGTGATACCGACGTAATACCGACGTGGTTTTCCGGCTATTTTGTTAGGTTAACACCCCAACAAAAAACGCGCCGCAGAGGCTCTGCGACGCGTTCCGTTTGGATCAAGTGTCGATCACTTCTTTTTGCGCGGCGGCATTAGGTCCGTGATCGTGCCTTCAAACATCTCAGCGGCAAAATTCACCGTCTCAGACAAGGTTGGGTGCGGGTGAATGGTATGACCCAGATCGACCGCATCGGCTCCCATTTCAATGGCCAGAGCCACCTCTGCAATCAGGTCACCAGCGTTGGGTCCCACGATCCCTGCGCCAATCACACGCTCGGAATCTTCTTCGAAAATCAACTTGGTAAGCCCTTCAGAGCGGCCCAGAGACAGCGAGCGACCGGAGGCTGCCCAAGGGAACACACCCTTGCCAACCTTCATGCCTTCGGCCTTGGCTTGGTTTTCTGTAACACCCACCCAAGCGACCTCAGGATCGGTGTAAGCCACCGACGGGATCACGCGCGCATCAAAGTGACGTTTGTGACCAGCGGCCACCTCGGCGGCCACTTTGCCCTCATGCACAGCCTTGTGCGCCAGCATTGGCTGACCAACCACATCGCCAATGGCAAAAATGTGAGGCACACCAGTGCGTTGCTGACTGTCGACCGCAATGAACCCACGCTCATCCACAGCTACACCTGCCGCTGCCGCATTGACCTTCGCCCCGTTTGGACGACGGCCGACCGCAACAAGCACTTTGTCAAAGGTATCAACCACTTCGCCCTTGGGGCCTTCCATGGTGACCTCAAGACCAGCGTCCGTTGCGTTTACAGCTGTGACTTTGGTTTTGGTTAGAATGGCCTCATACCGTCCTTCAATCCGCTTGTGCAGCGGTTTCACAACGTCTTTGTCCGCCCCTGGAATGATCTGATCCATGAACTCGACGATGGTCACTTTGGAGCCCAACGCATCGTACACAGTCGCCATTTCCAGACCGATGATGCCGCCACCCAGCACCATCAGGCGCTCTGGCACATCTTCGAGCTCCAGCGCACCGGTGCTGTCGATCACGCGCGGATCATCGTGAGGGATGAAGGGCAAAGTAACTGGCTCGGATCCCGCCGCGATGACACATTGGTCAAAGCTCACGGTGGATTTTTCACCGTTGTTGTCGACCTCAATCATGTTGGGACCAGTGAAGGTGCCATAGCCGTTCACAACCTGCACTTGACGCGCCTTCGCCAATCCGCCAAGACCGCCAGTCAGTTGTTTTACAACACTTTCCTTCCAGCCACGGAGCTTGTCGAGGTCAATCTCGGGCTTGGAAAAGCTGATGCCGTGCTCCGCCATTTCCTCGGCTTCGGTGATCACCTTGGCAGAGTGCAGCAGGGCTTTGGAGGGGATACAGCCAACGTTCAGGCAGACACCGCCAAGCGAGCTGTCTTTTTCGATCAGTACTACCTTTTTGCCAAGGTCGGCTGCGCGGAAGGCCGCGGTGTAGCCACCAGGGCCGGACCCCAACACCACTACTTCGGCATGCACATCACCAGCGCCGGAAGCAGTGCCGGTTGCCGCCACAGCCTGTGGTGCTGCCGGTGCTTCTGGTGCGGCCGCTTTTGGGGCGTCTGCAACGCCTTCGGCTTCCAGCACAAGGATCAAGCTGCCTTCGGAGACATTGTCGCCTTCGGCCACCTTGATGTCCTTCACCACGCCTGCCGCGGGCGAAGGCACTTCCATAGTGGCTTTGTCGCTTTCAATCTCGATCAACGGATCCTCTGCGGCAACAGTGTCGCCTACAGAGACCAGAACGGAGACCACGGGAACTTCGGAAAAGTCACCAATATCAGGTACTTTGACGTCCATCTTCGCTCTCCTTACCACATCAACTTGCGCATATCGCCGAGCAGGGTCTTGAGCGTCACGGTAAACCGTGCGGCCAATGCCCCGTCGATGGCGCGGTGGTCATAGCTGAGCGACAATGGTTGCATCAGGCGCGGCACAAACTCTTCGCCGTTCCAGACCGGCGCCATTTTGGAGCGGGTCAAACCAAGGATCGCCACTTCCGGTGCATTCACGATTGGGGTGAAGGACGTACCGCCAATGCCGCCAAGGCTGGAAATGGTGAAGGTCGCGCCTTGCATGTCGGCGGTCTTCAACTCGCCTGCGCGGGCTTTGCCGGACAACTCCATGAGATCTTTGGAGATTTCCACGATGCCTTTGCGGTCCGCATCTTTGATCACCGGCACCACCAGCCCGTTTGGCGTGTCCGCAGCAAAGCCGATTTTGTAGTAATCCTTCTTAATCAACTTGTCGCCGTCCGGATGGATCGACGAGTTCACTTCCCAATGCTGCTTCAGCGCAGACACAGATGCTTTGATCACAAAGGACAACAAGGTCACGCGATAGCCGTCTTCCTTGGCCATCGTGTCCATTTCTTTGCGGTACTTGTCGAGGTCGGTGATGTCCGCCTCGTCGTTGTGGGTGACGTGCGGAATGTTGAGCCAGCTACGGTGCAGTGCCGGACCGGACAATTTTTTGATGCGCGGCATCTCCACGTCTTCGACCGGGCCGAACTTTGAGAAGTCGACAGCCGGGATTGGTGGAATGCCCATGCCGCCTTGTACTGCGCCGCCTGCGGCAGGTGCCGCGGCTGTGGAGCTTTTCAGGAAAGCTGTCACATCTTCACGCAGGATACGGCCTTTGCGGCCGGACCCGTTCACCTTGGCCAGATCCACGTCCAACTGGCGTGCAAAGGCACGCACAGATGGGGACGCGTGGGTCTTGCCAAACCCGGCATCGGTGACCGCCGCCGGAGCAGGCGCTGCGGCAGGGGCCGGTGCTGCAGCTGCAGGTGCTGCTGCTTCCGCTTTAGGGGCAGGCGCCTCGGCTGTGGTGGCGCCCTCTGCTTCCAGCATCAGGATCAGCGAGCCTTCGGATACGTTGTCCCCTTCGGACACTTTGATCTCAACCACTTTACCGGCCGCAGGGGACGGCACCTCCATGGTGGTCTTGTCGCTTTCTACTTCGATCAGCGGGTCTTCGGCCGCGACCACGTCACCGGCGCTGACCAGGACGGAAACCACTGGAACATCAGTGAAATCGCCGATGTCGGGAACTTTGACTTCAATTGCCATTGCTAATTCTCCTCTCTTCCCGATCACACCAGGCGCGGGTTCGGCTTGGCGCCGTCGATGTCGTATTTGGCCAATGCGGCCTCAAGGTCTTTCTTGGTCACTGCGCCCTCTTTGTAGAGGTCGACCATGGCTGCAGCAGCGATGTGGTTGGCATCGACTTCAAAGAAGCGGCGCAGGTTCACGCGGCTGTCGGAGCGGCCGTACCCATCGGTGCCCAGCACTGTATAGCTGCCTGGCACACAGGCCCGGATCTGTTCCGCGTAGTTCTTCATGTAGTCGGTCGCCGCAATTACAGGCCCTTTGGCTTTCGCAAGCTGTTCCGCCACGAAGGACACTTTCGGCTCGGCCAGCGGGTTCAAGCGATTGTGGCGGGCCACATCCTGGCAATCCCGCGCCAGCTCGTTGAAGCTGGTGGCAGACCAGATTTCGCTCGTCACACCGAAGTCGGCTTCCAGCATCTCTGCCGCCTTCATGGCCTGAACCAGAATGGTGCCAGAGCCCATCAGGGTGACGTGCTTCTTGGACGGTTTCTTTACCTCTTTGAAGCGGTAGAGACCTTTGATGATCTCGTCTTCCACGCCCATCGGCATATCCGGATGGGCATAGTTTTCGTTCATGAGTGTGAGGTAGAAGAACACATCTTCCTGATCTTCATACATCCGCTTCATGCCGTGCTGCACAATCACCGCCACCTCGTGTTGGAAGGTTGGGTCATAGGAAATGCAGTTCGGAATGGTTCCTGCAAGGATGTGGCTGTGGCCGTCCTCGTGTTGCAGGCCTTCGCCGTTCAGTGTGGTCCTGCCAGCAGTGCCGCCCAGCATAAAGCCACGCGCACGGCTGTCGCCTGCGGCCCAGGCCAGATCGCCAATGCGCTGGAAGCCAAACATGGAGTAGTAGATGAAGAACGGGATCATCGGCACGCCGTGGTTGGAATAGGCGGTAGCCGCCGCAATCCAATCCGCCATAGCGCCAGCTTCGTTGATGCCCTCCTGAAGAACCTGACCGTTGGTCGATTCCTTGTAGTACATCATCTGATCGGCGTCTTGAGGCGTGTATTTCTGCCCTTCTGGGTTGTAGATGCCCACAGAGCGGAACAGACCTTCCATACCGAAGGTGCGGCTTTCATCCGGCACAATCGGAACGATGTTCTGGCCAATCTGCTTGTCCCGCAGAAGGGTCGTCAGGATGCGCACAAAGGCCATTGTGGTGGAAATTTCGCGATCACCGGTGCCCTTGAGCTGTGCTGCAAACTTGTCCAGCGCTGGGATTTCCAGCTTAGGCGATTGGCTCTCACGTTTGGGGAATTCTCCACCAAGCGCTTTGCGGCGGTCCGCCAGATAGGCTTTCTGGGCATTGTTGAGTTTCACAAACGGCGCGTTGCCGACATCTTCGTCGCTGACCGGGATTTCAAAGCGGTCGCGGAAGGCGCGCAGCTGATCCTCGTTCATTTTCTTTTGCTGGTGGGTGGTGTTCTGGCCTTCGCCAGCGGTGCCCATACCGTGACCTTTGACAGTTTTTACCAACAGACAGGTCGGCTGACCTTTGGTGTCGCTGGCGCGTTTGAAGGCCGTGTACACTTTCTGTGGGTCATGGCCACCACGACGCAGGGACCAGATCTGTTCGTCGGTCCAGTCTTTCACCAGTTCGGCGGTTTCTGGGTATTTGCCAAAGAAGTGCTCGCGAATATAGGCGCCGTCTTTGGATTTGAAGGTCTGGTAGTCGCCATCCACAGTTTCATCCATCAACTGGCGCAATTTGCCGGAGGTGTCTTTCTCCAGCAGCTCGTCCCAGCCTTTGCCCCACAGCAGTTTGATCACGTTCCAGCCGGCGCCGCGGAAGTCACCTTCAAGCTCCTGCACAATCTTGTGGTTGCCGCGCACAGGGCCATCCAGACGCTGCAGGTTGCAGTTCACCACAAAGATCAGGTTGTCGAGGCCCTCGCGCGCGGCGAGGTCAATGGCGCCACGGCTTTCCGGTTCGTCCATCTCGCCGTCACCAAGGAAGCACCAGACCTTACGGTCTGCCATGTCGATCAGGCCGCGGTTGTGCATGTATTTCATAAACCGCGCTTGGTAGATCGCCATCAGTGGACCAAGGCCCATGGAGACGGTGGGGAACTGCCAGTAGTCCGGCATCAGCCACGGGTGGGGGTAAGAGGAGAGACCGCCGCCGTCGACTTCAGAGCGGAAGTTTTCCAGCTGCTCTTCGGTCAGGCGACCTTCCATAAAGGAGCGGGCATAGATACCCGGGATCACGTGGCCCTGGAAGAAAACTAGGTCGCCGCCGTGGATCGCAGACTTGCTGCGCCAGAAATGGTTCAACCCTATATCATACATCACCGCAGAGGAGGCGAAGGAGGCGATGTGCCCACCGTATTCGCTGCTCACTTTGTTCCGGCGTACCACGGTTGCCATGGCGTTCCAGCGGTTGATGGTGCGAATGCGCCATTCCATGTCCAGATCGCCAGGGAACTCTTCCTGATCATCGGTTGGGATGGTGTTTTGATACGGCGTGGTCGCCGAGAAGGGCAGGGTCGCGCCCGCAGCACGGGCCTGTTGCACCGCTTTGTCGAGCAGGTAATGCGCTCTGTCTGGTCCATCCCGCGCGATGACATCCTCAATGGCGTCCTGCCATTCTTGGGATTCTACCGGGTCGATGTCTGGAAATTCATTCGCCATGCGGCGTCTCCTCCACTGAAATCCGCGTTTCGATCCTTATAGTTTAATATTAAACAATTAAGCTAGTGCGCCAAATGCATGGGTCCCATGCGTTTGGCGCAAGGCTCGGCTAAAAGGATATTGGGGGAGTCTAGCGCAGTTTGCAGGTAAAAAAACAGGGACCCGAAGGTCCCTGTAAGTTACTTGAATTAAAGAGTTTGTCAGTCTTCGTGAGGAAGAACCAAGTTCAGCACAATCGCACAGAGCGCGGTTGGGGCCACTGCCGAGGTCATCAGTGTTTTTACAACACCCGGCAGGTATTGAACGGCTGTTGGTACCAGGTTCAGACCCAGACCCACAGCGAGCGATACTGCGATGATCACCATGTTGCGGCGGTTCAGTTCCACTTCGGACAGCACGTTCAGGCCGGCAGAGGCAACCATGCCAAACATCACGATCACGCCGCCACCAAGCACGGGCAGGGGCATGGAAGCGATCACGGCGCCGACTTTTGGCATCAGTCCACAGAGGATCAGGATGATGCCACCGATGGTCACCACGTGGCGGCTCATAACACCTGTCATGCCTACAATGCCGACGTTCTGTGAGAACGAGGTGTTTGGCAGACCGCCAAAGACACCGGCAATGGCTGTACCGAGGCCGTCCGCGTAGGTTGCGCCCTGGATCTCTGCGTCGGTAGCATCGCGGCCAGCACCGGCTTTTGCTGTTGCAGAGGCGTCGCCGACGGTTTCAATCGCTGACACGATGGAGACCAATGTCACGGCAATCACTGCGCCGAGGCTGAATTCAAAGCCGTAAGGCAGAGGCTTGATGCCGGTCACCCAAGAGGCTTTGGCGACGGCGCCAAAGTTCACCATGCCAGATAGGTACGCCACAACGTAGCCTGCAATCAGGCCAACCAGAATGGCCGCGCTGGACAGGGTGCCCTTGGTGAAGAACTTCAGAACCAGAGCCACAACCACCACGGTCAAGGCCACGGTCCAGTGCTTCAGAGAGCCGAAGCTTTCCGCCTCCATCTGGAATTGCGCGGCGCCACCTGCGGCGTATTTGATCGCAACCGGAATGAGGTAAAGACCAATGGCCAGGATCACCAGACCGGTGACCAGTGGCGGGAACAGCCAGCGCAGTTTGCCAATTACAGAACCAAGCGCAAAGTGGATGACGCCGCCAATGATACAGGCGGTCAAAGCGACGCTCAGGCCCTGAGTGGCGGCAACGCCAGCGAGCACGCCAACAAAGGCAAAACTGGTACCTTGCATGATGGGCAGGCGGGCTCCAACGGGGCCGAAACCCACGGTTTGAAACAGCGTGGCGATACCGGCGAAAAGCATGGCCATCTGGATCAGATAGACCTGCTCAGCGCCGCCAAAAGCGAGGCCGGCTGCGCCAGCTACAATGATGGATGGTGTTACGTTTGAGGCAAACATTGCCAGAACGTGTTGGAATCCCAGTGGGATTGCCTGCCCCAATGGGGGCGTGACGTTTGGATCGGAGTATTGTCCGGTCCCTTGTGTTTCCTGAGCTGTCATAGTGTCAGCCATGTCCTTCTCCTGTCGGTCGTTAAGCCCCGCCACTTCATTTTCCGAGCGGCTTAAGGGCGGTTTGGTCAGGGAATACCTGACCGTCGGTTTTGGTCCGCCACCACTTGGTAAGCTGTGTCGAACCAAAATTCTTCGAGGTTGGCGCCGTCGCCTATGCGGTCCACCACGGCAAAAAGGCCGGGGGCAGCAAGCGGGGTCAAAACGCCGTGCCATGTGTTGCGATGGAAGTTGATGGCTTGTCCCGGCCGCGTCTGAAACGCCACGGGAGTATCCGGCTTGCCGCCCAAATCTTTGGCAGCAATCACAAGGAATGCGTGTTCGGTCATCGGAATGAAAGCCTGACTTCCGTCCGGATGACGCTCAACCATATCCAATGTGTAAGGTAGACTGCGCGGCTCTGCGTTAAACAGGCTGATGCCCGCTCGCCCATCGGCAAAGTCCATCTTTGCCAGGTCGTGATGTCTGCCACACATGCCTTGGTTGATGATCTTGTCCGCCTCACGTTTCAGGGCGATCACATCTCCAAAGGGGGCGAAAGCCTCTGCCGTAAGCGGCTGAATGATAATCTCGTTCACGGTAGTAGGTCCATTAGGCGGAATTCGGCAATACGCTCAACTTGTTTGCAGGCTTCTGCAAACTCGGTAGCGCTGTCGTTGCCGATCCGGCGTTCAAAAGCCGCCATGATCGAGGCCTTAGTATGGTCACGCACTGCAATAATGAACGGAAAGCCATGTTTGGCCACATAATCGCTATTCAATTGGGTGAATTTTGCACGCTCTTCATCCGTTAGCATATCCAGACCCGCGCCCGCCTGTTCCGAGGTGCTTTCGGCTGTCAGGCGGCCAGCTGCCGCCAATTTGCCCGCTAAGTCAGGGTGGGCGTTGAGCACGCCAAGCCGCTCGTCATCACTGGCTGTACGGAAGGCGCGACAGAGGGCATTGTGTACGCCCGCAGCACAATCGTGAGCTGGACCCAGCTCCAGGCCATGCGCTCGTTCTGCAATCCAGGCGGAATGCTCAAAAATGCCGCCGTAGAGCTCCACAAATCGGGATTTTTCCATAGCGCTCGGGCGTTCAAAGCGTTTGTGCGGATGGGTTTGTGCCCAGTGCTCGGCGATCTCAACACGGCGCGGTGTCCAAACACCCTCAAAACCTTGAATGTACTCAAGGAACTGCGCCAATCCAGCGAGTTTGCCTGGACGGCCAATCAATCGGCAATGCAGCCCGATGGACATCATCTTTGGTGCACCTTCGCGGCCTTCGGCATAGAGCACGTCAAAGGCATCTTTGAGGTAGGTGAAAAAGTCTTGCCCTGTCACCCACCCCGGCGCCGTGGCAAAGCGCATGTCATTGGCTTCCAGCGTGTAAGGAATAATCAGTTGATCCTGATCGCCGTACTCGCGCCAGTAGGGCAGGTCGTCGTCGTAAGTGTCCGAGATATAGTCAAATCCACCGGCTTCGGCGACGAGCCGGACGGTGTTTCCAGAACAACGTCCCGTGTACCAACCGCGTGGGCGTTCGCCAACAACTTCGGTGTGCAGGCGAATAGCCTCGGCGATAGAAGCACGTTCTTCGTCCTCAGGCATGTCCTTGTGTTCGACCCATTTCAGGCCGTGGCTGGCGATCTCCCAATCCGCTGCTTTCATCGCAGCAACTTGTTCTGGATTGCGCGCCAACGCGCTGGCCACACCGTAAATGGTTACTGGAATGTCTTTGCCAGTGAACAGGCGATGCAGGCGCCAGAAGCCTGCGCGCGCGCCATATTCGTAAATTGATTCCATGTTCCAATGACGCTGCCCCTGCCATTGTGCGGCGCCCGGAATGTCGGAGAGAAAGGCCTCGGACGCGGCATCGCCATGCAAAACGCAGTTTTCGCCGCCTTCTTCGTAGTTCAACACAAACTGAACAGCGACTTTGGCATCATTTGGCCATTGTGCATGTGGTGGCTTGGGGCCGTAGCCCCGCATGTCCCGTGCGTAACGCGTCACGACAAAACTCCCCTGGTGCGTGATTGCTTTGTTTTAGCTTAAAAAACACCGGGAGACTTTCCAATTTTTCTTGAAAGAGTTGTTGTGGTGAGTGTTGCATCGCGCGCTCACTTCTTGAGCAAATAGTATCTAGGTCTCTGTTAGTGATAGGTTTTCTTGCAACGCGGCCTGAACTCGTGGCGTCATAAACTCAATAAGCAACCTAGTCTTTGGGTCTTGGTGGCGGCGATGCGTGTACAGAAGTGCCATCTGAATGGGCATAGGAGGCGTCTCAGGTAGAACCGGCACCAATGCGCCGGAGGACAGGTGCTCCGCGATTTCGAATACTGGCTTCAATGTGATGCCGTATCCTTCTAGGGCCCAGTCAGTCAGCACATCTCCATCATCGGACTCAAACGGGCCCTTCACGGCAAAGCGGCGGGTACCTTCACTTGTTTCTAGTGGCCACTGAAATTCCGGTGCGCCGGGGTAGCGCAAGTTGAGACAATCATGCGTGCCGTTGGTCAACTCCTCTGCTGAGGTCGGCGTGCCGCGGACAGATAGATATTGCGGCGCAGCACAGAGCACACGCGGACAGTCTGCGATCTTACGGATACGTAGGGTGCTGTCTTCCGGAACGCCTAAAAAGAATGCCACATCAAGGCCTTCGGCAGTCAGGTCGAGTTTGCGGTCTGACAGGCGCAGGCGCAGATCTATGAGGGGGTATTCCTTTTTGAATTCCGGTATCAACGGCGCAATCAGGCGACGGCCAACTCCCAGCGGAGCGGCGATATGCAGAAGGCCGCGCGGACTTTGCGTGATGGAGTTTACCGCTGCTTCGGCTTCATCAATGGTTTCAAGGATCTTGCATGCACCTTCGTAGAAGGTGTTGCCTTGCTCGGTTGGGTTTAGTTGGCGCGTGGTTCGGTGGAAGAGGCGTACGCTAAGGTACTCTTCAAGTTGGGAAATACGCGATGACGCTACGGCTGCGGAAATCCGTTGGTCGCGGGCGGCGGCAGACATGCTCCCGAGTTCGTAGACGCGGACAAAGGTACGGATGTTGTCGATGTAGGACATGGCGATCTTCAGGCATTTCTTGAAGCTGGAATTGTATTCCACGGTATCCCAAAAAAGTCGACAGCGCCAGTGTGACCGAGGGTCGGTACATTTGGTGCTTTCCATTGTTGGGCGTGCGTGGTTGAAATCCGATAAAGTCTTTGGCCAAGGAGCAGCACAACATGCAGACAGTGATCTTTGATTTGGATGGCACGCTGGTCGATAGCGCGCCTGATATTCGCGCCTCAGTGAACGAGATGCTCGCCGAAGAGGGCTTGCCAAGTTTGGATCTGCCAACAGTGATTTCTTTTATTGGTAACGGGTTACCGGTTTTGGTGCAGCGGGTGATGGCGCATTTTCAAATAGGGGAGGCTGAGTTTCCTAGGCTGAGCGCGCGCGTTTTGGAAATCTATAATGCGTCTACGTCTGAGCACACTGTGACCTATAATGGCGTGCGTGAAGTACTGGAGGCGTTGCTGGCAAAAGGCGTGCGGATGGGGGTTTGCACCAACAAACCCAAGGAGCCAGCGATGCATGTTTTGGAGGGCTTGGGCCTGAGCAAGTACTTTGATGTGGTTGTGGGGGGAGACACGTTTGAGCAGCGAAAGCCTGATCCCTTGCCGCTATTAGAAACGATTGGCGACGTGCCCATTCAAGAGGTTCTGTATGTTGGGGACAGCGAAGTAGATGCGGAGACTGCACAACGTGCAGGCGTGACTTTTGCATTGTTTACAGAAGGGTATCGCAAAACCTCTGTTGAGAATATTCCTCATGATCGGCGGTTCTCCAAGTGGAGCGCGTTTTTGTCGGTGCTGGAAGATGTGCAGCCTGCATAGGCCAAAACACGCGTGTTCCGTCTTTTCTGAAGAACTGTGACTTGCCCATTGGGGGCGGATGGATTTAGGCTGTCAACGAACGCCATGATGCGAGGAGTTTGCTTGTGAAATCTTTTATTGTCAGTGCTTTGGCCGCTGTTTCCATCTTCATCGGAGGGGCTGTTTCAGCGCAGGTGATTGAATTGACACCAGCCAATCCGCAGCCGACTGGCGTGAAACAGGGGCTTAAAGTCAACTACTTCACCGGGGAACGCAATGTGCGCAACTTGAGCCAAGCGAAGTCGAAACTGAAGTGGGCGAAGCCGGGTAAGCCACTGCCAGGATTGAACTTTCCGGACAAAGGGCAGGGCGCGCCGGTGCTGACGTCGGGCAAGCCGATGTTGGTGGTTGCGGACATTACTGGGTATATTAAGTTTGATAAGCCCGGGGTCTATGACCTTGAATTCTTTAGCAATGATGGCTCTCAGGTCTGGATCAGCGGCAAGTCTGTCGCGAAGCTGAACAAGATCACGCCCTGCGCCAGTGCAGGCCGGCCGAAGGTGAATGTGCCGAAGGCGGGATGGTATGATTTCAAGGTGTTATACTGGCAGAAAGAGGGAACGGCTTGTCTGGAAAGCGAGTGGAAAGCGCCCGGTGGAAAGCGGCAACTGATCCCGAACAGTGCCTTTGGCTATAAGTAAACGGCTGTTAAATCAGGTTAATTGGGGGCTTTGGCCCCCTTTTTCGTGCCTGAAATCCACGTCGGTATGACGTCGGTATCGCGTCTGTTTTGCGACTGTGGCGATTTACGCACCGATCAGCGGCATATATTCTTAAGCTGTGCGTCTTCCCACGACACCACCACCGAGCCAGGGCGCGGCAGGTTCTCGACCGGGAAGTGCGGAGACAGCAGCGATTTGAGCCGTGCCGTGCGCGGTGCCTCTGGATCAAGCAGGGAACAGCAAAGATATTCCTCCACCACGGCGGCCTGCTGTTCATAGCCGTAATCCAAAAAGGTGTCGGCAGAGGCGCTTTCGAATTGATACGGATCGGCGCCGTTTTTGTGCTCCCGCGCGGCCCGCATTGGGGTGTAGCCGGTGATCTCACGGTTCTGCCATTGCCAGACGTGTACCATTTCGTGGGCAAAGAACATTGCGGCGGTCAGGTGCAGCTTCTCCGGATAGCTGGGCAGGTAGTTTGGCACCGACCAGTCACGCGAGGTGTAGACGTGTTCATAGAGCACCACGCCTGCGGCGGAGGCGGTGATGGTTTCTTCCTTGGGTTCCGGATTGATGCGTTCACGACAGGCCAGACGCGGGCGTTTTTTATACTCAAACGTCTGAATGCCAAGCGGCGCGTTTTTGGTGATGCGGATGGGTTTGGTGTCAATCGTGTCGCCCAAAACATCGGCGGTAAAGGCTTGTTCCGTTTCGGTCAGGGACCGGCCACAGGAGATCAAAGCGAGACAGAGGAAAACGGGCCAGATGCGCATGAGGTGAGACTAGCAAAGTGCCCTGCGGGGGCAAGGTGGGAAATCACAGAAGGCTGTCGATTGCGCGGTTTGTGCAGAGTGGCGCGGACTTACTTGGGGGTGGTGACCAAACGGCCGCCGCTCATGCATTCGGTGAAATGGAATTGGTAGAATTGCTGGTCCTGGGCTTCGCCGGCTGCGGAGCCGATGGCGCCGCCGATCATGCCAAAGGCTTCGGCCTGTTTGCGATCCCGTGTGGCGATGTAGCCCGCGCCCTGGCCGAGATTGGTGCCGGTGCGGCTGCCTTGCACGGTGCCGCGCATGCCGGTGGCGGCGCGGGCGTATTGATCGCAGAAAAGTTCTGTGCGCGGTTGTTTTTGCGGCCATTGGTGCAGGTCGGGTGTTTGGCGCTTTGGCGGGCGGGCCTGCTGGCTTTCAGGGGACATGAAGTTGTTTTGATGTCGCGCGGAGTCCTTGCGGGCTTGGGCTGTGGCGTCGGGGACGGGCAGCAGAAGGGCGAGGATCAAGGCAAGGGCAGGGCGCATGGGGGGAGGTTAGGGCGGCGTCAGGTAGGGGGCAAGATGTAGGGTGCGCATTTATGCGCACCGGTGTGGCGTGTTGGGGATGCGGGGAAGGTGCGCAGAGACTGCGCACCCTACGGGGAATTGTCGCAGGTGTGTCGGTGTGTCTTGCGCATTCCATTGATGTTCTGCTTAGAGTTGATCATTCTTAACTTAAGGAAAATTAACGTGAAGATTTTGACGATCGTGGTCGCAGCGATACTTGCGACATCTGCCCCAAGCTTTGCTTTGGCTCCAAATGCAATTGCTTCAATTTCTGAGGGTGGGACCGTGCATCACGGCGGGGGATGCCGCAAAAGCTCTCCTCCGGGACAATGTTGTCATGCGGGCTCAAAGCCGCTGCATTGCCACTAAGGCAAACGTTTCGAGCATCGAGACCAATACGGAATGCGAAGCATTCCGCCGCGCCCGACCCTCCCCCATGGGAGGGCGCGTTCCGCACCCTCCCTCGGGTCAGGCGCTGCTTAACTTGGTCTCTTTGGTAATCTAAAAAAGATGCGTGTAGAGCCAAGTGTAGATAGAAAATGAGCCAGCCAGCAGCATGGCGCTTACGTCCAAACACGCCACGACAAAGAAGGCAACGGCAGTAATTGTTCTGCGTTGGGGAAAGTCGGTCATCCAAAGGAGCAGAATGACCTTCGCTGCAAAGAGAGGATATGCGAGATTGACGCCGCCCACTGTGAGAGGCAGGAAAACTCTTAGAAGTGCCGATGCACCGATGTTGCAGAGCTGAAAGATCCAAAAAGTCTTTGGATCTGAACCTTGGAGTTTGGACATGGCAGAACCGCTGGAAATGAGGCGTTAAGCCTCAAACATCCAACTCCTCCACAAACCGCGCGTTTTCCTGAATATACTGGAAGCGTTTTTCCGGCTTTTTGCCCATCAGATCGCCCACCAGCGCGTCGGTTTCGCCTGGCTCGTCTTCGTCAATCGTCACACGGATGAGCTTGCGGCTGCCCGGGTCCATGGTGGTTTCTTTCAGGTCTTTTGCGTCCATCTCGCCCAGACCTTTAAAGCGGGAGACGTCGATTTTGCCTTTGCCGCCAAGGCCTTTTTCCAGCCATTCGTTTTTCTCGGCCTCATCCACACAGTAGACGCGTTTGGCGCCTTGGGTGAGGCGGAAGAGCGGGGGGCAGGCCATGTAGAGGTGGCCGGCGTCGATCATCGGGCGCATCTGGGTGTAGAAGAAGGTCATCAGCAGCGCGGCGATGTGGGCGCCGTCGACGTCCGCGTCGGTCATGATGATGACCTTGTCATAGCGCAGGTCGTCGACGTTGAATTTGGTGCCAAGCCCGACGCCAAGCGCCTGGGTGAGGTCGTTGATTTCCTGGTTGGTGCCGATCTTGGAGCTGGCCGCGCCCAGAACGTTGAGGATTTTGCCGCGCAGGGGCAGCAGGGCCTGGGTCTTGCGGTTGCGGGCCATTTTGGCAGAGCCGCCCGCGGAGTCCCCCTCCACGATGAAGAGTTCGGTGCCGTCGCGGTTGGTGGCGGAACAGTCCACCAGCTTGCCGGGCAGGCGGAGTTTCTTGGTGGCGGTTTTGCGCGCGGTTTCTTTTTCCTGACGACGGCGCAGACGTTCTTCGGCGCGCAGGACCAAGAAATCGAGGATGGCGCCGGCGGATTTGGTGTCGGCCGCAAGCCAGTTGTCGAAGTGGTCGCGCACGGCGTTTTCCACCAGACGCTGGGCTTCCACTGTCGCCAGGCGGTCTTTGGTCTGGCCGACAAACTCCGGTTCACGGATGAAACAGGACACGAGGGCACAGCCGCCCGTGATCAGGTCGTCGCGGGTGATCTGCGCGGCCTTCTTGTTGTTGATCAGCTCGCCATAGGCCTTGATGCCTTTGAGCACAGCGGCCCAGAAGCCCGACACATGGGTGCCGCCTTCGGGCGTGGGAACGGTGTTACAGTAGGACTGGATGAAACCGTCGCGGGATGGCGTCCAGTTGATGGCCCACTCGACTTTGCCGGGGACGTTGAACCGTTCCTGGAAGTCCACGGTGCCGGAGAAAGGCTGTTCGGCGTAGGTGGTCGCGCCGTTCATGGTTTCTTTGAGGTAATCGGAAAGCCCGCCGGGGAAGTGGAAGGTGGCCTCGGTGGGGGTCTCGCCGTCGTCAATCGCAGTTTTCCAGCGGATTTCGACGCCGGAGAAGAGATAGGCCTTGGAGCGGATCGATTTGAACAGGCGGGCCGGTTTGAAGCGGTGGGAGCCGAAGATTTGCTCATCCGCGTGGAAGGTCACAGTGGTGCCGCGGCGGTTGGGGGCGGCGCCGATTTTCTCGACCGGGCCTTGGGGGATGCCGCGGGAGAAACGTTGTTCAAACAGCGTCTTGTCGCGTGCAACCTGCACCACCATGAGATCCGACAGCGCGTTCACAACCGACGCGCCAACGCCGTGCAGACCGCCCGAGGTCTGATAAGCTTTGCCGGAGAACTTACCGCCTGCGTGTAGCGTGCAGAGGATCACTTCCAAGGCGGATTTGTCGGGGAACTTTGGGTGCGGGTCGACTGGGATGCCGCGACCGTTGTCGCGGATGGTGATCGAATAGTCTTCGTGCAGCTCGACCTCGATGCGGTTGGCAAAGCCTGCGACCGCTTCGTCCATCGAGTTGTCGAGCACCTCGGCAACCATGTGGTGCAGCGCACGTTCGTCCGTGCCGCCGATATACATGCCAGGCCGTTTTCGCACAGGTTCCAGCCCCTCAAGGACTTCAATAGAGGAGGCGTCGTAATCGGTCGGCTGTGTTTCGGCCAGAAGGTCGTTGGGCATTCGCGGGCTGCTCTTGTTGGTGTTGCTTGGTGCGCATTATGGCAGGGGTCTGCGGCGGGGGGAAGAGGCAGGTTTCACGAACCGTAAAGCCGCCTGTGATAAAACAGGCGGCTTTTGGAGAGAGGGGATGAGCGGTGCCCGGATGGAAGGACAAAGACTAGGGAGATACCCGGATACCGCGAGATCACGTAAGTCCGTGACAGAGGGGCGGGCGGTCACATGGACAGATAGTTGTCCGCCAGCGAGTCACGGTATTTGTCGATCCACTTGGTGTTGATCGCCGCGATGGTTCCGTCTGCTTCCAACTCAGTAAAGCAGCGGTCAAAAGCCACGGACATGTCCGGATCGCGGAAGTTCATGGCGTAGTTGGAAGGTTCAAAAATGGCGCGGAACTCCAGCGGTTGGCTGGCGTCTACACCTGCGGAGGAGCCGGCGTCGCGCAGGCTGGCGGCGTAGGCGGCAAAGAGCATGCCGTCGCCCAAGATGCCGTCAACGCGGCCGCCAAACAGCAGTTTGGATTGGGTTTCCTGATCGGCCATCTCGCGGTAGGAGCCAAAGGAACCCTGGGCGTCAGACAGGCCCGGCAAGATGCCGGAGGCGCCTTCAAAGGCGGCGATGCTGAGACCGGCGAGGTCATCCAGCGCGCCAAAGTTGTTTCCGGAGGAGGCGAGGTAGGACACGCCATTCTGATACGCGATGTAAGGCGCGCTTTGGGCACCGTCCATTGGCATGCCCACAGGCACGGTCATCACCGCGTCGCTGGTGCCGCCCTCGTAAGTTGCCCAGTGGCGTGTGAAGGGTTGCACCACGTAGTTCACTTCGTGGCCGCAGTGCTCCATTACGCGGGTGACAATTTCGGCCGCACGGCCGGAGCCGTCTGCGTAGACCATGGGTGGCAGATCAGCGGCAAGAATGGTGACAGTGTCGGCGATGGCAGCGCCGGTGGAAACGGTCAGCGCAATGGCAGAAACCGTGGCAGTCATGAATTTCATTTGGGTAGCCTCCAAACAATTCCTGCAGCAGCCTAGGCACCCAAGTCTTAACGACATCTTAGCGGAGATAAGGTTTTGTTTTGGCTGAAAAACTTATCTAAGTCGTTGTTTTTAATGGAAAGTGTAGGTATTGTTTTTTCGGTTCGGTTTGTAACAGTTGGAGACAATTCTAAACAATGCAGTTGTGAAAAAGGCGACCGGAATGGTCGCCTTTTGGAGAGGCAGCGCGCTTATTGGTCCTTGAGTCGGGTCTCTAACCGCAACCCAACAGCGGTGCGGGCCGGGAAGCCTTTCCAATAGGTGTGGTCCGATTTGAAGGTGCCGTCATCTTCTGCCGAGAACACGCCGTCTTTGGCGTTGGGGACAAGATCGAGATAGGTTGCTTTGTCGCTGTCACCTTTCAAGTGCAGGTCCAGAAAGGCCGTGGCGAAGTGCTGGGTGATGTTGTTCATGCGCGTGGTGTCCCAGACAGCATCGGCATAATGGTCAAACGGTGGGAAGCCGAGAGTTTCGAACGGTTGCCAGCTGGCCATAGGCGCGGGGATCGGCGCGGCAGCGTTATGGTTGGCGTTTTCAAAGGTAAGCAGGTGGCGGTCCGTGCCAGCTGCGTTTTCGAAGATTTCGCGCATAGCCGGGTAGATGGAGACGTCATCCACTTCGCCCGCCATCAAGAGTGTCGGTTTGCGCAGGCCCGCGAGACCTTCGTCATCCCAGAGGCCGTAATTGCGGCCCCAGGGGCCGATGGAGATCAGCGCTTTGACGCGGTCGTCAACCAGCGCCTCGTGGGTGTCGGTGTTGCGCACATTGTGCAGCAGCGCGCCTTGTGGTGGTGCAAAGGGCGAGGCTTCGACACCGGGGGCAAGGCCCGCGCCGCCGAATATCAGCGCGCCGTAACCGCCCATGGAATAGCCAATCACCGCCGCTGTGCTGGCGTCAGTGATCGCGCCGATTGGCCCGTCGAGTGTGGCCATGCTGTTGAGAACAAATTTCTGGTCTATGGGCCGATTGAGCAGAGTAGAGCCAAAGGCGGCTTGATCGGCGTAGGTGCTGTCGGTGTGGTCGATAGAGGCGACCACATAGCCCTTAGAGGCGAGGTTTTCGCCCAGATGGGAGAGCAGGAGGCGGTTGCCCGGGTAGCCATGGGAGATCACCAGCAGCGGGAAAGGCCCTTCTGTTGTGGGCGCGGCATCGCGGGCGGCGCGCCCAGAGAGGGTTGCCGAGAGCGATGGGTCGCGCAAAACGGTTTCGTAGGTGCCGCCCGGTGGGGTGCCGGTTGCGGCGGGATACCAGATCTCCACGGTCAGGGGGCGGTCGTAACGGGCGAGGGTGCCCTCGGTCGAATTGAGCACGTCGATCTGGTCGGTGTGCACGAAGGTCCGCGTTGTGACGCCGACCGGCAGGACACCATAGGGGGCCAGCTCCGGGGCGTCGGGCCGGATCAGGTCTATGCGGTCCTGAGCGGAGAGGGATGTGGCTGCGAGGGTCAGTGACACGGCGAGCTTTCGAATATGGGAAAGAGAAGTACCAAACATAAACGTCCTCCAATGACTGTCGAAAGTCTAGGGGCGCGCGACCTGTTGAGCCACTGTAGCATAAAGAAAGGACGTGGGGTCATTGTGTGCCGCGGTGTACCGGCGGGTGGTCAGAAAGAACCATTTTTATTGGGGATTTGCGGCAAAACAGCAGATTCAGTTGACGTGCATCAAAGAGAAATTTTGCGGAGCGTGGTAGGTCGGTGCCAACTCAGGAAAGCAAGAAAGGAGCCGCTTATGGATGACCAGTTGGATGGTGTGGCTCAGGTTAAGGACGGTGAAATCAAGGACGTTGCAGAGGCAGCGGACACAGAGGTAAAGGGCACCGACAACGAGCCAACGGCGGAGGAGTTGCGCCGCGCGTTTGAGAAAGGCGAGTACCCTTACGCGACCAAACTGTCCCGCCGGTCATACGAAAAGCAGAAGGCCGAGTTGCAGGCGGAGCTGTTGAAGGTGCAGCTTTGGGCGCAGGAAACCGGCCAGAAGTTTGTGATGCTGTTTGAGGGGCGCGATGCCGCCGGGAAGGGTGGCACGATCAAGCGCTTTATCGAGCACCTGAACCCGCGCTCGGCCCGTGTGGTGGCGCTGAACAAGCCCACCGATGAAGAGCGCGGCCAGTGGTATTTCCAGCGTTACATTGATCATCTGCCAACGGCAGGCGAAATGGTGCTGTATGACCGCAGCTGGTACAACCGTGCCGGTGTGGAGCGGGTGATGGGCTTCTGTGAGCCCGGGGAGTATCTTGAGTTCATGCGCCAGACGCCGGATTTGGAACGGATGTTGGTGCGCTCGGGTATCCGACTTTACAAATACTGGTTCTCGGTCACGCAGGACGAACAGAAGCGCCGCTTTAAGAGCCGCGAGACGGATCCGCTGAAACAGTGGAAGCTGAGCCCGATTGATAAGGCGTCGCTGTCCAAGTGGGACGATTACACTGAGGCCAAAGAGGCGATGTTCTTCTACACGGACACGGCGGATGCGCCTTGGATAGTGGTGAAATCCAATGACAAGAAGCGTGCGCGCCTGAACTGTATGCGGCATTTCTTGGCGTCGCTGGATTACCCGGGCAAGGATCACAGCATTGTCGATCAAGCGGATCCGTTGATAGTGAACACCGCAAGCCATGTGATCCATCAGTCGGACCACATTCTGGGCGCGGCCTTGCACCCGGATACCCGCAAGCCGCGCTAAAGTGTGGCAAGCAGTTGCGTTGGCGACTGTAGTTCTTGGAAGGCGGTCTCGCGCTGTGGCACGAGGCCGCCTTTTGTGAGGGTGTCAGCCGCAAAGCCGAGCCGCGAGTTTCTCAGAACAGAGGATTTTTGATCAACACCACAGCGGGCCTTGCTCTGCCTAATTAACAAGCTTACTGCTTGGGCATGACACCTAAACAATCGACCTCCCCAATGCGGACGTCTGACCACGTTCGCGCCCTTTTGCGCATTGGCCTTCCGCTGATTGGCGGCCATGTGGCGCAGTTTGGAATCGGTTTGACCGACACGGTCATGCTTGGCTGGTACTCCGTGGAGGCGCTGGCCTCTGTGGTGCTGGGCAGCACGTTTTTCTTTGTGATCTTCATTCTGGGATCAGGCTTTGCCATTGCGGTGATGCCTTTGGTGGCCGAGGCTGATGCGGAAGGGGACGAACAAGCCCTGCGGCGCGTGACACGTATGGGGCTGTGGCTGTCGGTGATCTTTGGCGTGTTGGTGCAGCCGCTGTTCATGCTCTCAGGTCCCATCCTTTTGTCCTTGCAACAAGCCCCTGATGTGGCGGAACTGTCGCAGGCCTATTTGCGGATTGCGGGGCTTGGCTTGGTCCCGGCGCTGCTGGTGATGGTGCTGAAGTCGTATCTGGCGGCGCTGGAACACACCCGCGTGGTGTTCTGGGTCACGGTCGCGGCCGTGCCGGTGAATGCGGTGGTGAACTACGGGCTGATTTTTGGCAACTGGGGCCTGCCTGAGATGGGGGTGCGGGGCGCGGCGATTGCTTCGATCCTCGTACAGTTTGTGTCTCTCGCCGGGGTGATCCTCTATGCCATCAAGGCACTGCCACAGCATGATCTCTTTGCCCGCATCTGGCGGCCGGATTGGGAGGTCTTTGCCAAAGTGTTCCGGCTCGGGCTGCCGATTGGTCTCACAAATCTGGCAGAGGTGGGACTGTTCTCAGCCTCGTCCATTATGATGGGTTGGCTGGGCACTGTGACGCTGGCGGCGCATGGCATTGCGCTGCAACTGGCAAGCCTGGCGTTTATGATCCACTTGGGTCTGTCCAATGCGGCCACAGTGCGGGCGGGCAATGCCATGGGGCGCAAGGACGCGGACCATATGGCGCGCGGTGCCTGGGTGGCGATAGTTGCATCCCTGTTGATGGCCTTTGTCGCGGTGGCGATCTTCCTGCTCTTCCCCGAGCAGCTTTTGGGCTTCTTTATCGACCCCGAAGAAGTGCAACGAGAAGCGATCATCGCCACCGGTGTGACACTGCTTTATGTGGCGGCGTTGTTTCAAGTGATGGACGGGGCGCAGGTGATGGCTTTGGGGCTGTTGCGCGGGGTGCAGGACACGCGAGGGCCCATGGTGATTGCAGCGGTGAGCTATTGGATCATTGGCGTGCCAAGCGCCTATGTGCTGGGCTTCACCTTCGGGATGGGCGGCGAAGGTGTCTGGCTGGGGCTGGTCTGTGGTCTGACCGCGGCGGGCATTCTGTTGATGTACCGCTTCTGGGTCACTGATCTGAACCGCCTGCGCAAGAAATTCCAAGAGCAAAAGGCGTCGGCTTAACACCGACGCCCAAAAATTCTCATTCCCAAATATCTCGGGGAGTCCCATCTGTTATGGGACGGGGCAAAGCCCCTTCTACTTTTTGCCCTTCAGCAGCCGATCGGCCTTTTTGCGCACCAGTACCGAGCGCAGATCATGCATTGCCAGCAACAATGTGTCGGTGATCTGCTCCAACTGATCGGGTGAGGCTTTGGACTGCACCCATTGTGAGGTCAAGTTCAGGTGATCCACCGTGCGTAGGATGTCATCCACGGTGCGCGCATCCAAAAGGGCGCGGCGTGCCGCCATCCAAGCGTCGATCTCTGCCTTGTCTTCCTTGGTCAGCTTGGTGTCACCATGCGGCTTCACTTCGCCGTTCTTGATGTTGATGACCGCAATCTGATCCATTTCGATCCGGCGCTGGCGGTTCTCCGTGTCGACACGGAACACCACTGCGCCGTTTTCGCGGACGCGGAAGTAGTAGTCTGGCAGGTCACTGCTCATGGGCCACCTTTTCTTTGTTGTCCGCGATCAAGTCAGCGAGGCGCAGAAAGTTTGAATGCGCGTGCAAGCGGTTTTCAGGGCTTCGTCCGAGGTGGCGTAGCTGACCCGGAAGTTGGGTGACAAGCCAAAGGCGGCGCCAAAGACCACGGCCACGTCCGCCTCTTCCAGAAGCGCGGTGGCAAAGGCTTCGTCATTCTCGATCACCGTGCCTTTAGGGGTGGTTTTGCCAATCAGCCCGGCGATAGACGGGTAGACATAAAATGCACCTTCCGGTGTCGGGCAGGAGATGCCTTCAATTTGGCTTAGCATATCAATCACCAGATCGCGGCGGCGCTTGAAGACCACATTGTTCGGCTCCAGAAAGTCCTGCGTGCCGTTCAGTGCCTCCACGGCGGCCCATTGGCTCACAGAGCAGGGGTTGGATGTGCTTTGGGATTGCACCTTACGCATCGCGGCGATCAGCTCGACGGGGCCCGCGGCATAACCGATGCGCCAGCCGGTCATGGCGTAGGCCTTGGACACACCGTTGCAGGTGAGGGTGCGTTCATAGAGGGCTGGTTCCACTTTTGCCGGGGTGCAGAATTCAAAACCGTCATATGCAAGGTGCTCATACATGTCGTCGGTCATCACCCAGACATAGGGGTGGCGCATCAATACGTCTGTCAGTTCTTTCAGCTCCTCACGCGAGTAGCCCGCGCCCGTTGGGTTGGATGGAGAGTTGAAGATGAACCATTTGGTTTTGGGCGTGATGGCCGCCTCAAGTTGATCGGCGGTCAATTTGAATTTGGTTTGCAGCGAGGTTTCGACAACCACGGGGGTGCCGCCTGCGAGCAGGACCATGTCCGGGTAGCTCACCCAGTAGGGGGCGGGGATGATGACCTCGTCCCCTTCGTTCAACGTGGCCATCAGCGCATTATAAAGCGTTTGTTTACCGCCGGTGCCCACGGACACCTGTGCCGGGGTATAGTCAAGACCGTGATCGCGCTTCATCTTGGCACAAACGGCTTGCTTTAGTTCGGGAATGCCGTCCGGTGCGGTGTATTTGGTTTTGCCCGCCGCAATCGCGGCGACGGCGGCGTCTTTGATGTTTTGCGGCGTGTCAAAATCGGGCTCTCCGGCTGAGAGGCCAATCACGTTGCGGCCCGCGGCTTTCAACTCGGCGGCCTTTGCTGTCATGGCGATGGTCGGGGACGGTTTCACGCGGGACAGGGTATTGGACAGGAAAGACATTTGGGCCTCGTTTGTAATCACTGGCTCCATGTCTTAGGGTGCGCGCGAATACCGTTCAAGGTAGAAACCAAAGGAATGTAGATGTCACAGGACCAAGTAGAGCCACTCACCGACGCAGGCTGGTATGGCGAGGATGTGGCGACCTTTGGCGATCGCTTGGCGGCGGCGCGTGAGGCGGCGGGGTTGAAGCAGGGGGAGTTGGCCAAACGGCTTGGCATCAAGCGCGGCACATTGGCAAACTGGGAAGGCGATTTGAGCGAACCCCGAGCGAACCGACTGTCGATGATGGCGGGGTTGCTCAATGTGTCTGTGGGCTGGCTGTTGACGGGGGACGGTGACGGTGTGGAAATGCCCGGCGAAGAAGAGAGCGCCGACACGGACCTGCTCGCAATTGTGCAGGAAATCCGCGTAATCCGCAGCCGTATGAAAAATGATCTGGAAAAACTCTCGCGTCTGGAAAAGGCGCTGCGCAACAAAGTGTGAAGACAATGGACATCCCCAAACCCGCTCCGAATCCCGCAAATGAGACCCATGAGAATCGCCTGAAACGCATGCAAATGCGCTCGATGCGGCGCGGGATCAAAGAAATGGACATTATTCTGGAGCGCTATGCAGCGGACAACTTGTCCAGCATGGATGCGGCGACGCTCGATCTCTATGATGCGCTGCTGCATGAGAATGATCAGGATTTATATCAATGGGTTACGGGCCAAAAACCGGCGCCTGATCACTTTTCCGAAATGATTTTGGACATTTCAAAAGCCATCAGCGGGCCAAATTGACGCGAATTTGTGACGTCTTTTGGATGGTTTAACCTCTTGTTGGGCTTTTTCGGTCAATCTGTTTGCTAGACAAAGCTGACGGAGAACTAGAATGAGCTTTCATTCATCTATGGAAAGCGGGACAGAACAGTCGTTTATGGCTGACTATCTGGACTCGCTGGCGCTTGTCGAGCGCCTGCACCGGCTGTTGCTGGACGTGATCAAAGACGAGTTTGAGCGTGTTGGGGTTATCGAGATTAACGCGGTACAGGCATTGCTGCTGTTTAACATTGGCGACAATGAAGTGACTGCGGGCGAACTCAAGACACGCGGGTACTATCAGGGCTCCAACGTGAGCTACAACCTGAAGAAGTTGGTGGATGCAGGCTATATGCATCATCAGCGTTGCGAAATTGACCGCCGCTCTGTGCGCGTGCGCCTGACCGACAAAGGCCGTGAAATCCGCGATGTGATTTCCAAGCTGTTTGCGCGCCATGCCGAAGGTTTGCAGGCCAAAGGTGTGCTGGGCGACGACGGGATTGAACAGATCACACACGCTTTGCGCCGTGTGGAGCGTTACTGGACCGACCAGATCCGCTACATCTACTAACATCCCCGGACACCCTAGAACGGGGAATCCGCGGCTTTTGCGCGTCCGCCTAGAATGGCTTGGCGCGCTTTTCCTTTTGTGGGTGTCCAGTTTTTGCGTCTCCTGCGCGATCGTTTTTGCGGGAGGGGTTTAGTCGTGGGCCTGCACCGGCGAGAGACCTTCCAACTCGCGCAGAAGCTTGCGCGTCATCGCGGCCTCGTAATCCTCAAACCCATTGGCCACCTCGACAAAGGCGTCTGTCCCTTGGATCACCCTGGCCTCAAAATAGGCCACAAGGGCTGAGGTCTCTTCCAGGGCTTCGCCATGTGGGCGGGTCTGTCCCGGGCCGATAACCAGTGCATTGAGAGTGATGTGGTCAGGTAGCGAGAGGTCGCGCGGGAGGGGGCCTGTGTTGGCAATGCCATCGCCGGAAATGTCCAGCGTCCAACGCCAGCAGTTGGGTTGAGAGTGCAATAGTTCCGCACCAAACAGCATGGCCGGACCAAGACCCGTTGACACGTCCATTTTCGGGCGCGCGTGATGGCGCAGTGTGGTGGTCAGATCGGTTAGCGCCATGTGAGAGGTGATGGGAACCCAGGGCACAATCAGGTTTTGGTGGCCCGGACCACTCCATTCATAGACCGCAAGGTGCACGGGCGCCGCGCCGGGTTGGAACAGCGCATTCATCACGCTTTGGTTTTGAAGGGCAGCGGCCAAGCCATTGAGTTGCATGTGGTATTCCGCGCTATCCACGGAGCCGGAGACATCCAGCCCGAGCGCCAGTACCTGGCGGCAATTGGCCTGAGCGTCAGGTGCACCCAGGAGGAGAGCCGTGGCGCAGAAACAGCGCAGAAGGTGTGGGATCACGGGCGCAGATCCAGCTGTCCCAGAACCGTGACGGAGAGTTCTCGTGACAGTTTGCGACGCATGGCATTTTCGAAATCGTCAAAGCCGTCCGCCACTTCGACAAAGGCGTCTGGTCCGCGGATCAGTTCGCGTTTGTAGTAGGCCACCATGTCGCCGGGTTGCGCCGCGAGGTCAGCCGCCTTTTCGCCGAAGGTTTCAATGGCGAGCGCGTTTACGATCACGCCGTCGAGCGGGAAGGCGCCGTAGGCTTGTTTCGGCGTGAACCCGTCGTTGTTTTCACCGTCGCCACTCACGTCGAGCACTTTGACATCACAGTCGGGCGCTTGGCCAAACAGACGGGCAGCATGGCCAACAGCATGGCCCAAAGCGGTTGGGAACTCGGTGGCAGAGCGTTTCGAAAGCGCCAGTTTGGCCGCGCTTTCCAACAAGGTCTGCCGGCTGTCGATGACGGTCCAGTCCAACAATGTGTTTTGCTGGGTGCGGCCGCTCCATTCATACACCGAGAAGGCCACAGATTGCGGGCTGCTGAGAAAGGCGGCTTGGATTTCTGGCGCGGTGAGCGCGGCGGCAAGGCCGCGGCGTTGCAGCATGTCTTCATGGGCATCCACGGAAGAGCTGACATCCAGCGCCAAGAGCAGGGCGATGCGGCACTCAGAGGCTGTGTTGGCGGCAGAAGGAAGAGGGGAGACCCAAAGGGCCGCCCCCAAAAGCGCGAAGGAGGCTGCGCGGCCGATCACCAGTGACCGGTGCTCTCCATGCTGGCCCAAGGCTCAGCTGGTGCAAGGGCTTCGCCTTGCTGGAGCAACTCAATTGAAATGTTGTCAGGAGAACGCACAAAGGCCATGCGCCCATCACGCGGCGGGCGGTTGATCACAACGCCATTGTCGGAGAGGTGTTGGCACATCTCGTAGATGTTGCCCACTTCATAGGCGAGGTGGCCGAAGTGACGGCTGTCAGACGGCAGACCTTCGTCACCATCCCAGTTGTAGGTCAACTCCAACGGTGCGTCGTGGTCGCCATCCGCCGCCAGATAGACGAGTGAGAAGCGGCCTTCCTCGCTGTCATAGCGTTTGATTTCCTTGAGGCCAAACAGCGCATAAAACGCCATAGAGGCTTCCAGATCCGCGACGCGGACCATTGTGTGCAAGTATTTCACGTGCATCTAAAAGTTCCCTTTTTGGTGTTGGCGCTATCAAAGCACGGAGTGCGGCGGAGAATCCAGCGGGAATTCGACGCTCACAGGGCTGTGATCTTGTGGCGTTTGGTAAACGATGGAAATGCAGACGCTGGTGGGCCGGTATCACGTTGAATTTAGCACGCGGTTGCGGCACGATGGCGGGACCACTAGCAGAATAAGGCAGAGCAGACCTTGCAGCAGTATCACGACGCGCTTCGCACCATTCTGGATCAGGGCGAAGAGTCCACCGATCGCACCGGCACAGGCACCATTTCGTATTTTGGCATGCAGACGCGCTATTCCCACGCGGATGGCTTTCCGCTCGTGACCACAAAGAAGCTGCACCTGCGCTCGATCATTCATGAGTTGCTGTGGTTTTTGTCCGGTGACACCAACATTAAGTACCTGAAAGACAACGGGGTGCGGATCTGGGACGAATGGGCGGATGAAAACGGCGACCTTGGGCCCGTCTATGGCTATCAATGGCGCGCTTTCCCATCGCTGCAGGCGTCTGGTATTGCCCATGAGGGCGAGCCGCTGTTTGTGAAGAAAGGTGTGGATCAGATCGCCAATCTGGTGGAGATGATCGAAACGTCGCCAGACAGCCGCCGATTGATTGTGTCGGCCTGGAACCCGGGGGATGTGCCACAAATGGCTCTGCCGCCGTGTCACACAATGTGGCAGGTACGGATCATCAACGGCAAGCTGCATTTGCAGTTGTATCAGCGCAGCGCCGACATGTTCCTTGGCGTGCCGTTTAATATTGCGTCTTACGCTCTTTTGCAGGTGATGCTGGCGCATGTGACCGGATATGAGCCCGGTGATTTTGTGCATTCTATTGGCGATGCGCATATCTACTCGAACCATATGGATCAGGTGAATTTGCAGTTGTCACGTACGCCAAAGGCGCTGCCGCAGCTTCGGTTGAAGCGCGATGTGAGTTCGATTTTTGACTTCACCTATGATGACTTTGAGTTTGTGGGCTACGACCCGGACCCAACCATCAAGGCGACGGTGGCGGTGTAATCATGATTTCATTGGTTGTTGGACGCGCGCGCAACGGGGCGATTGGGCGGGATGGCGATATTCCGTGGTTCCTACCGGAAGACTTGAAGACGTTTCAGCGGGAAACGCTGGGCGGCGCGATCATCATGGGGCGCGCAACTTGGGTGAGTTTGCCAAAGAAGCCGCTGCCTAAACGCTACAACATTGTTGTGTCCTCTCAGCCGGACGCGGCAGATATAGTGGTGCAGAGCGTGGCCGATGCAGTCCAGCTGGCTTATGCGGAAGGCTATCATAGGGTCTATGGCATTGGCGGGTTTGGCATCTATTCGGAGATGCTGCCTCTGGCGGATCGGCTCTTGATTTCCGAAGTCGATATGGATGTGCCAGATGCAGACACGTTTTTTCCGGACGTAGACTTATCTGAATGGCGCTTGGCCTCGTCGCGCGTGTTACCTGGGGAAGGTCCCAAGTGCGAGGTGTGCGAATACCTGCGCCGCTAAATGCAATGGATGAGTTCCGAAACACAGTGTTTTGCAGGGCAAATTGACAGTTTCTACGGCTTGGCAGTAGGTTAACAGCAGTTAACCACATTGTTTCATCATTTGGAGCTTGGGCTTTATGACGCGTATTTCTTTGATAGCAACCGCAGTGACCTTGTCCTTAGCCGCGCCGTCGGCGGCGCAAACCTGGAGCAGCAATGCCCCTGTGATTGGCCCAGTGAACCAGCCTGAGGGATTGCTGATGCACCCATATCCAGCTGCGGAAAACCATTGTCCCAATGGGCTGCAACCCGTGACGATGGGGGGCGTGATCTGCTGTGGGACACCCAATACTGGAGAGACTTATTATAATGCAGGTAGCAGCCGGAAGCGCAGCTATGGCATGAGTTGTCCGCCGGGCAGCAAAGGCTGCTCCTAAGGACTGTCTCACCGACACCGATACCTTCGGTATTCAAAAAAAGGGGCGCATAATGGCGCCCCTTTTATAATTAAAGAATTTTGAGTTCACCCGCCATATCGCGGCCATCTCGGCCTTGGGTCATTTCAAATTCAACTTTTTGGTTGTCAGTCAGGCCTTTAAGGCCGGAGCGTTCGACAACGGAAATATGGACAAAAACATCCTTTCCGCCTTCTTCGGGTTCAATGAACCCAAAGCCTTTTGTGGTATTGAACCACTTTACGGTACCGCGTGGCATACCGTTCTCCTCTATATTCACTTAGTATGATCCGGGCTGGGGCCCGGAAGCGCGTCTGGCTTTTGGATCCGAAAGCACGAATTTCTGACCCTCAAATTAAATGCGCTACCCAGAGGATTGCACGCCTCAGGCAAAAATCAAGAAAAACCGCCGTGAAAAGTGAAATCAAATCGTTTAAGTCTCTCATTGCACGGGAAAAAGGAACAAGAATGCTTAAAGTTTACGGCTTAAAAAACTGCGACTCCTGCCGGAAAGTGATGAAGGTTCTGGACGGCGCTGAATTGGTAGACGTCCGTGCAGAAGGCGTGCCTGAAGCGGTCATGCAAGCGGCTTATGAACAGTTTGGCGATGCTCTCGCGAATACGCGTTCAACCACTTGGCGCAATTTGGGAGAGGCGGAACGAAAGCAGCCAGTGCTTGCGTTAATTCAGGAACACCCGGCTCTTATGAAGCGTCCATTGATTGAGCGAGATGGCACGCTGTACTTGGGATGGGGGAAAGACACCCAAGACGCTCTTCTTTAAGGGTAAAAGCCCGCGCAGAAAGGCGAGGGCTATTGTGTTCGAATTCGCCGTTTCAGGCTGGTAATACGCGTTTTGCCAGTGCGTCCAAAGACAGCGGTCCGGCGCCTTTTAGCACCATGACGATGAACAGGAAGACCCACAGGAGGCGTTGGTCAATGAGTGCCTGTCCACTGTCAAACAGCGACCCGAGCGCTACGCCGTGGCCGAGCACGTCGACGATGGTTTGGACTGCCACAAATCCGATCATACCTACGGCCGCGAGGCGGGTAAGCAGGCCGACGACGATCAGCACAGGCAGGGCAAATTCAGCGACGGTCCCAGCGAATATGACGAGCCGTTGGAATAGTGTCATTTGTGACACATCCCAGACCACAGCTTCGGCTGCTTTGGGGAATATCTGACCAAATGCACCGGCAGACGGAGAGAAAATGGAACCGTCGATCTTCAGAAGAGCCGAATTCCAGAAGTAGAAGAACAGCACCATCAGAAAGGTCAGGCGGGCCAGTGTGGGCACAAGCCAGTCGAGCCGGTTTAGTCGGTCGATGAGGTCTTGGTAGAGCGTGATGAGGTTGGACATTTAGACCTCCGAAGATGGTGGAATAGTTATGGATGTCAGGGCGTTGCCAGACAGAAGCAATGCGAGGATGGCACTCAGATCGAAGGCAGCATCCGCCTCTGTGGCTTTGGCAGCGGCAATGCCCAAGGGTTCGCCAGCCAGCAAGCTTTGCAGGCAGATCAGGCCGCCGGGAGGCAGGGCGTGTGGCTCCGGGTCAAACTCGGGACGCAAAATGATCACATCCTGCGCCACGGCCTCAGGTTTTGGACCGTCTTGCATGTTAAAGGCCCAGATGGCGTGCAGAGGCCAGGGGGAACTCAGTACGCCGACGGCGGGGGCGAATGTGAACGTGACCTCGCCGAGGAGTTCGGGGGAGACAGAGGCCAGGGCATCAGCGGCGATGGGCGTTGAGTCGGCGGCATGGTAGCTGCGGCGCAAAGCCAGTTCGAGCTCAGCCACGTCACCGAGGTAGCCGAGATGGGCCAACGGTTCGAAATCCCGCAGGAAGTCCGGAAAGCCAGCGCCATAGTGCATCATCAGTGGCGAAGCCGGCGGCGATTGGCGCAGGAAGATGCCTGCAACCGCGTTGAAGTTTTCCTCACCGATCAGTTTCGCGATGGTTGGAAAGCCTGTGGCCAAGGCGTCGGTCAGGGAAACGGCGACGTTGTTGCGATAGACGTCGAAACGGCGACCGGCCGGGCGGCCTTCGGCATCTGATAACCCCAGAGGCCGGTCTTGTTGCGCGTTCAATAGGGCGCTGCGAAATGTGGTTTGGGTGACGGTCATGCGACCACCTTTGACAGTGCTTTCTGGGCGCGCTCTGCTTCGGCATGGAGGATAGGCCATTCCGGCACGTCAGTGTCCCATTCAATCAAAATCGGGCGAGGTCCGGACAGGGACAGCGTGTGATCCAGCAAGGCCCAAACCGGGTCCACAACGGGCGCACCGTGGCTGTCGATCAACAGTGGTTTGCCGTGGTCGTCCTCGTCTTCGTCGTGACCACCGAGGTGAATTTCACCCACATGTTCAAGCGGGTAGTCGGCGATGTATTTTTTGGGGTCGTAGTTCAGGTTGGTGGCAGACACGAAGACGTTGTTCACATCCAGCAACAGGCCACAGCCGGTGCGTTTGGCAACTTCGCGTAGGAAGTCTGGCTCTGACCAGGTGCTTTCGTCAAAGGCCAGGTAGCTCGATGGGTTCTCCAGCATCATCTGGCGGCCAATGGTGTTTTGAAGTTCATCAATGTGGTCCGCCACGCGGCTGATGGTGGCCTCAGTATACGGCAGTGGTAGAAGGTCGTTGAGGAAGGCACCCTCGTGGGTGCTCCATGCGAGATGCTCCGAGAACACTGTAGGGTTCAGCCATCCAACCAAGTGCTTCAGGCGGGCGAGGTGCTCTGGATCCAAACGGCCTTCGCCGCCAATCGACAACCCAACCCCGTGGACCGAAATTGGAAAGCGCTCCGTGAGTTGGCGCAGCTGTGCGATGGGACGGCCGCCGTCTCCCATGTAGTTCTCCGCGTGGATTTCCAGCCAGCCGACAGTGCCGGGCGCGTCGATCAAGTCGCTATAATGCTGTGGCTTGTAGCCAACGCCGGGCAGGTGTGGCAGACCTTCGCGAGAGGGGGGCGCATCATACATTTGTGTGGTCCTTAGGAAGGCAGGTCGCGAGGCAGGGCCTCAAGTGACGGGGTACGAGGGGTGCCGTCAGCCATGTCCGGCAGGGCAATATCGAGGCACGTTCCTGCGTCTACTAGGCTCCAGGCGTTGCCTTGGTAGTCGACGGTGGATGAGCCCGCACATGTGGTCCCGGGGCCTGCAGCGCAGCCGTTTTCGCCAGCTTTGGCGACGCCAAAACACTTTTCTTTCTTACCTGCTTCCGCGGGGGCGGATTGTAGGGCAAGTGCGGTGGCAACGGCGCCAAGGAGGGGAAGTGTTTTGGTGGTATGGGTCATGATTTTTGGTCCTGATACAAAGGCGTTACGTCTAACGAATGTGTGCTCAGGGAGAGTATGGCACTTTTTGTGTTTTTTGGGGAGGTGGGGTGAAGCCCCGGCGGACCGGGGCTTCGATAGTTTGGATTAGGACTTTGGCAGGTCACGCTCCAGGGCTTCCAGAGACCCCATGCGTGCTTTGCCGTCTGCCATCGCAGGCAGTTCCATGGAGGCGCAGGTGCCCGCGTCAACCAGCTTCCAGGCGTTGCCTTGGTAATCAACTGTGGAGCTGCCGGCGCAAGTGGTGCCTGGGCCTGCGGCGCAATCGTTCTGACCTGCGAGGGAAACGCCGTAGCACTTCTCTTTTTCAGCGGCCACAGCGGTGGTGGCGTGTGCGGACAGAGCTGCTGCGACTGCGCTTGCGACTGCGAGGGTTTTTACGGTGTTGGACATTGGTTCTCTTCCCTTGTGAATGTCTAAAACTCGGCCGCCTTGCTGGTCTGTATGTGATCCGTTGCTCGGTGGCATGAGTAAAGACTAGGGGGAAAGTGGTTTCAAAGGCCAATCACGGGGCTGTGTGTCACAGACGCGTTAGATGGCGTGACGGTTTCGTGAAGATTCCAGCGCTGGAAGGTTGGTTTTCCGCTCAAATTGAAACAGGCGCGTCCGGTTTCCCGTAACGCGCCTGCTCAAATGTTGCAAAAGCTCTTAGGCCAAATCGGGCGGTGTCGCCTCTTGTGACAATTGGCTCACGATTTCGTCCAAAGACTGGACTTTGCTTTGCTTTTCGCCAAGGCGGCGGGTGGAGACTGTGCGCTCCTCCACCTCTTTCTTACCAATAGCCAAGATCACGGGTACTTTGCCCACGGAGTGTTCGCGGACTTTGTAGTTGATCTTTTCGTTGCGCAGATCGGCCTCGGCCTGCACGCCAGCGGCTTTTAGGGCGCTGACAACTTCTAAACAGTAGTCGTCTGCATCGGACACAATCGAGGCCACAACCACCTGACGCGGCGCGAGCCAGAAAGGCAGTTTGCCCTCCCAGTTCTCGATCAAGATGCCTGTGAAGCGTTCCAGCGAGCCAAAGAGCGCACGGTGCAACATAACCGGCGCAACCTTGTTGCCGTTTTGGTCGACATAGGTCGAGCCAAAACGTTCTGGCAGGTTGTAGTCCACCTGCAGAGTGCCGCACTGCCAGTCACGACCAATCGCGTCCCGCAGAACGTATTCGAGTTTTGGGCCATAGAAAGCGCCTTCGCCTTCGAAGATCGTGTAGCTCATGCCCGCACGCTCCAGCGCAGTTTTGAGCGCGCCTTCGGACAGATCCCAGCTTTCATCGCTGCCGATGCGGTTTTCAGGGCGTGTGGACAGTTTGACGTGCACATCTTCAAAGCCGAAGTCTTTGTAGATCGACAGGATCAGGTCGTTGACCTTTAGGCATTCGTCGGTCAACTGCTCTGGCGTGCAATAAATGTGCGCGTCATCCTGCGTGAAGCTGCGCACGCGCAGCAGGCCATGCAACGCGCCAGACGGTTCATAACGGTGCACTTTGCCGAACTCCGCGATTTTCATCGGAAGGTCGCGGTAACTGCGCAAGGTGTGGTTATAGACCATCATGTGGCCCGGGCAGTTCATTGGCTTAAGCGCATAGTCACGCTCATCATGAGTTTTGGCCAAGAACATGTTTTCCATGTAGTTGAACCAGTGGCCAGAGGTTTCCCAAAGGGCGCGGTCCATGATGTCGGGTGTGTTCACCTCTTCATAGCCTGCGGCCTCCTGACGGCGGCGCATGTAGGCAATCAGGTTCTGGAACACACGCCAGCCAGCTGGATGCCAGAAGACAGAGCCCGGTGCATGCTCTTCAAAGTGGAACAGGTCCATCTCGCGTCCCAGCTTGCGGTGGTCGCGTTTGGCAGCCTCTTCCAACATATGCAGGTGGGCTTTGAGGTCTTCTTTGTTTTTGAATGCGACCCCGTAGATACGTTGCAGCATCTGGCGGTCGCTGTCGCCACGCCAGTAAGCGCCGGCCACGGACATCAGCTTAAACGCATCCGCGGGAACTTGACCGGTGTGCTGCAGGTGCGGGCCGCGGCAGAGGTCCTGCCAGTGGCCGTGCCAATACATGCGCAGCGGTTCGTCGCCGGGAATAGCGTCGATCAGCTCTACCTTATAAGGCTCGTTGTTGGCCTCATAGAATTTCACCGCGCGGTCGCGCTCCCAGACCTCTGTCGTTACAGGCTCACGCTTGTTGATGATCTCTTTCATCTTCTTTTCGATGAGACCGAGATCTTCAGGTGTAAACGGCTCTGCGCGGTCAAAGTCATAGTACCAACCGTTTTCGATCACCGGACCAATGGTGACCTTCACGTCTGGCCAGATCTCCTGCACGGCGCGTGCCATGATGTGGGCGCAGTCGTGCCGGATCAGCTCGAGCGCCTCTGCTTCGTTGTCTTTGATCGTGTTGATCGCAATGGTCGCGTCCGCATCAATCGGCCATTGCATGTCCCAATGCTTGCCGTCCACGGTAGCAGAAATCGCTTTCTTGCCAAGGGAGGTGGAGATCGACGATGCGACCTCGGCAGGAGTGACGCCGCTCTCGTAAGAGCGTGCATTACCATCAGGAAAAGTAAGGGAAATTTCGGCCATCAGCCTCAAGCTCCTCGTCAGTTTGGCGCCCACGGAACGCCCGGTTGCGGGTATATGGTTCGCGAACTTCATGAACCCTGCGGCAAGGCAAGTCAAGCGGGGTTTATCCCGTCTGCGCAGAGGGTTAAGGTCGGATGAATTTAGGGAGAAACAATAAGCCATGAGCGTCACGCAGTTTTTTGACACGCCGCAGGGGCGGCGCATTGCCTACCACAAGAGCGGTGATACAGGTCCCACGGTGGTGTTTCTGGGCGGGTTGAAGTCTGACATGGAAGGCACCAAGGCGGTGCATCTGGAAGCTTGGGCCAAGGCGCGCGGGCAGAAGTTTCTGCGCTTTGACTATTCGGGTCATGGGGAGAGCAGCGGGGCGTTTGAGGACGGCTGTATCGGGGATTGGCATGAAGACACTGTGGCGGCGATTAACGCGTTGACCGAAGGGCCATTGATCGTGGTCGGATCGTCGATGGGCGGTTGGCAGGCATTGTTGCTGGCCAAGGCGGTGCCGGAACGTATTGCCGGGATGGTGACCATTGCCGCCGCGCCAGATTTCACCGAGGACAGCTATTGGGCCGGATTCACGCCAGAGCAGAAAGCGCAGCTTGACGCCGAAGGACAGGTGGCGCTGCCGTCGGATTACATGGAGCCCTACATCATCAAAAAGCGCATGATTGTGGATGGCCGTGACCGGCTGGTCCTGCGGACCACTTTGGCGCTGCCATTCCCGGTGCGGTTCCTGCAAGGCACGGAGGACACGGCGGTCGACAGTTCGGTGGCGTATCGTTTGCTCGATCACGCACAAGGCGAGGACATTCAACTGCTTATGGTCAAAGGAAAGGACCATCGGTTCTCTGATCAAATTTGTCTAAAATTGATTGAGAGTAAGGTTGAGGAGGTGATTTCAGCCCCTCAAGTTTCACTATGAGAACATTTGGGCGTTTTTTAGGTCGGCTGCTTCTGGTTGTGGGGATGTGCGTTGGGCTGGCGATTGTTTTTGGTCCTTATGAGCAAATTTCCCTTACGCCAACGGTGCAGGATGCTGACATCGGCGCGGATATGGATGCGTATTTCGCAGAGCGAGAAGCGCGGTTTGAGGACATCACCCCGGGCACGGAAAAGCGGGTGATCTGGCATGCGGGGCGCGGCGAAAAAACGCCTTTGGTGCTTGTTTATGTGCATGGGTTTTCGGCCACATCAGAGGAAATCCGTCCGGTACCAGATCGCGTAGCTGAAGCATTAGGCGCGAATTTGGTTTACACGCGGCTACAAGGGCATGGGCGTGATGGCGCGGCATTGGCAGAGGCCACTGCACAAGGCTGGGTCAATGATGTTGCCGAAGCTCTAGCCGTGGCGCGCCGGGTTGGCGACGAAGTGGTGGTTATGGGCACATCTACCGGAGGCACTGTGATGGCGGCGTTGGCGGATCAGCCGGACGTCATGGCTGATGTGAAAGGTATGATCTTTGTGTCTCCGAACTTTGGGATCAAAGCGCCTGCCGCCAAATTGCTGACGTGGCCCGCGGCGCGCTATTGGGTGCCATTGGTAGCCGGAAAGGATCGGTCCTTTGAGCCCGCGAATGAGGCGCACGGAAAGTACTGGACACATGCGTACCCAACAGTGGCCGTGATGCAGATGGCGGCGTTGGTGAAAGAGGTGTTTGAGAGGGATCATGGGCAAGCGCTGGTGCCTGCACTGTTCTGGTTCTCCGAAGGCGACCAGGTCGTTGAGGCTGCGCGCACGCAGGATGTGGCAGCGAGTTGGGGACAAGACGCAACGGTGCACATTCAACAGCCATCGGCGGAGTCCGACCCGCAGGAGCATGTGATAGCTGGGGACATTCGATCTCCTGCTGAAAATGAACGTACCGTTGCGGCTTTCGCTAAATTTATCAATGGATTGAGGTAATGAGTTTAAGTGGTGAGAAGATGGGGCAGCGGGTGAGCCTGATCACCTTGGCGGTTAAGGACGTGCAGTCGTCCGCCCGGTTTTATGACGCGCTTGGGTTGCAACGGGCCACCGGGCTGGATGATCCGGAAGAGGTGGTCGCCTATGATTTGATTGGCCAAACCTTGGGGCTTTATCCCAAGGCGATGTTGGCAGCAGATCTGGGAATTCCGGAGGATGCCATCGGTGGGTTTTCTGGCATGACCCTGTCGCACAATGTGCGCACCAAAGAAGAGGTTGCGCCGCTTTTGGATCTGGCCGTTGCCGCAGGTGGGCGTATTCTGAAGCCTGCTGGTGAAATCTTCTGGGGCGGGCACATTGGGTATTTTAGTGATCCAGATGGCCATGTGTGGGAGGTGGCGTTCAATCCGTTTTCGCCTTTGGCCGAAGATGGCGCATTTCGTTGGGGCGGATACGGCGCGGAGACTTGACCTAAGGGGTGGCTCTGTCACAGTGACGCACAACAAAAAGACCAACTAAGGGGTTGAGCATGCAGGAACCTATCGTTCTGCTGCCGGGGATGATGTGTGATGCGCGGCTGTTTGCGCACCAGGTCGCGGATTTGTCGAAGGATCATGTGGTGACGGTGGCGCCGATCACGCAAGGCGAGCGGATGAGCGAGATTGCTTCGGCTTTGATCCCGCATCTGCCACCTAAGTTTGCACTGGCGGGCCTGAGCATGGGCGGCATCGTGGCGATGGAGTTGCTGCGCAAGATCCCGGAGCGGATCACACGCATTGCCTTTTTGGATACCAACCCACTGTCGGAGACCCCAGCGACGGCGGCGAGTTATGAGCCGTTGATTGTAGGGGCACGCGCCGGGCGGTTGAACGAGGTTTTGGCAGAGTTTATGCGGCCGGAATATTTGGCGCCGGGGCCACAGCGTAACGAGGTCTTGGGTTTGGTTTTGGAGATGGGACGCAGCCTGGGCGCGGAAACATTGGTGCGCCAGGCGCGGGCGTTGCAGCGGCGACCGGATCAGCAGGGCGCCTTGCGGCGCTGTAAATGCCCTGCTTTGGTTCTGTGCGGTGAGCACGACGGGCTGACACCGGTGAAGCGTCATAGTTTCATGGCGGAGCTGATCCCCTATGCAGAGTTGGAGATCATCCCAGGTGCGGGACACTTACCCACATTAGAGCAGCCGGAACTGACAACGCAGGCTCTTCGCAAGTGGATGGAGCAACCGCTGGTGCTGCGGTGAGCCGGCCGGCGCGCGACTTCAAAGCCAAGCTGCGACGGTTTCGCGCTTGGGTTCGCTTGCGGGTGCCACCTGGTTTTCGGTTGCTGCTCGGTATCCTGCTGGTTGTCTTTGGAATCTTTGGATTTCTGCCGATCCTAGGCTTTTGGATGTTGCCCCTTGGTGTGGCTGTTGCGGCACTTGACGTAGCGTGGATGCGCCAGACGTGGGCACGGCTGCGTGGTAAGGACCGTTAGGGCGTCAAATTGTGTAGGATGTCTGCGGCCATCTCGAAGGATTTTAGGCGCGCGGCGTGATCATGGATCATGCCGGTGAGCATGAGTTCATCCGGTTGATAGATGTCGATCATGTTGCGCAGTTGGGTGGCGACGGTGTCCTTGGTGCCAACAGCCGTCACTCGGAGCGCCGCGTTGACAAGGCGTGCCTCTGCGGGGTTGGCGACGTCTTCAAACTGCGCGACAGGTCTGGGCAACGGGCCGGGTGTGCCTTTGCGGAGGTTGAGGAAGCCTTGCTGCGGGGAGGTCCGCAGGCGGTGGGCTTCGTTCTCAGTGTCGGCGACAAAAACGTTCACGGCCATCATGAAATGCGGCGTTTGTGTTTTGCCTTCGGTGAAACGGTGGCGGTAGAGTTCGGAGGCTTCTTCCAGCGCGTCGGGGGCGAAATGGGAGGCAAACGCATACGGCAGGCCAAGTTGTGCGGCCAGCTGTGCGCCAAACAGGCTGGAACCCAAGATCCAGATCGGCACATCGGTGCCGTCACCAGGGATGGCGCGTACGGGTTGTTCAGCCGTAGACTTCTGGAAAAGCCCAAGAAGATCAATCACATCCTGCGGAAAGTGATCCGCGCCGGTCACGCCGCGCCGCAGGGCGGCGGCGGTTTTCATATCCGTGCCAGGTGCACGTCCAAGGCCTAGGTCCACGCGATCCGGATAGAGTGTCGCTAAGGTGCCAAATTGCTCTGCCACGATCAGCGGCGGGTGGTTGGGCAGCATGATGCCGCCAGAGCCGACGCGCATGGATTTGGTGGCCGCCAAGATTTGACCAATGAGGACTGCCGTGGCGGAGGAGGCGATGCCCGGCATGTTGTGATGCTCTGCCACCCAGTAGCGGGTGAAGCCCCACTCATCCGCATGACGCGCCAGATCAAGCGTGTTTTGCAGCGCGTCAGACGCAGTGCCGCCTTCGGGAATGGGCGACAGGTCTAGCAAGGAAAAAGGGATCATGGCGCGCTCCGGCAATCACAGGGTTTTCTGGATATAGATCGCCAGTTTCGGAAAGCTAGGGTGCAGTGCGCGCGGAAAAAGAAAAGCGGGCCGCAAGGACCCGCTTTTCCGCAACAATTATGTGTGTGTTAGGTACCGTAGGCCTGCACCGCGCCCATTACATCTTCGGCGGCCCCGGTCAGGGCACTCGCGATCAGGTCAAGCTCGTCGCGTTTGAGACGCGCAGGCAAACGCACGTCGCAGGCCGACATCAACATCGCGCGGGTTTGCGGAAGCTCCTGTTTTTCTGGCACAAACTGCCAGTTCCAGAAAGCGCGGGCATTGTCGGCGGACTGGCCAAAGACCTGGACTTTCACGCCGCGTGCGTTGGCCGCTTCCTGGAAGGCAAGGATCTGCGTGTTGTCCATGTCTTCGAGGTTAAACTGGATGGAATCCGGCGCGCGTTCTTCTGGTGCCAGCTTCTCCGGCACTTGCAGCCATGGCGACGCATTCAGCAGGCCGGCGACATAGTCGTGGTTGGCACGGCCATCACGCACGCGGCGGGGGACTTCGTACAGCTGAGGGCGAATGATGGCGGCGGCAAGGTTGGAGAGGCGCAGGTTGTAGAGCGGCAGTTGGTTCTGCCAGCGGGCAAAGGCCGCTTCCAACTCACCGGTGTTGTCGCCTTCAGGCGCTTTGTGCTTTTTCCAGTTGTGTTCGTAAGCGCCGGACATGATCACCGCGCGGGCGATTAGGTTGGCGTCATCCGACACCATGATGCCGCCTTCGCCGGAGTTCACCAGCTTGTAGGATTGGAACGAAAAGCAGCCAATCTTGCCAATAGTGCCGATATTGCGGCCATGCCAAGTGGTGCCAAGGCTGTGGGCGGCGTCCTCGATCACCGGAATGTTGCGGGCCTCACAAAGCGCCATGATTGCGTCCATGTCAGAGGTGTGACCGCGCATATGGCTAATGATCACGGCGGAGATTTTGTCGTCCAGGCGCGCTTCAAAGTCAGCGATATCAATGCGGTAGTTGTCGCCCACTTCGCAGAGGACCGGCACTAGATCAGCGTGCACAACAGAGGACGGCACGGCGGCGAAAGTGAAACCGGGCAAAAGCACGCGTGCATCACGCGGCAGGTCTAGCGCTTTCAGAGACAGAAAGAGTGCGGCGGAGCAGGAGGACACGGCCAATGCGTATTTGCTGCCCAGCATGGCGGCAAACTCGGCTTCCAGCAGGGTCACAGGGGCGTTTTCAGCCGCGGTGTAGCGAAACAGGTCACCGGTTTGCAGGAGGCGCTCGATTTCCTCACGGGCGGACGCTGGAATTGGCTCAGCGTCGTAAACATTGGGTGGTAATGCCATATCTTTCAACTTTCTTAAGTTGGGTTTTCAAAATTATAAAACAATGTGCGGGCACAAGGAAGGGCAAACACATGCTTCGCATGTGAAACTTCGATGAAAAAAACGTCGCGGTTTGCTTAGACGCCGAGGCGATCGCGCAGGGCGTACCAGGTCATTGCCAAAGCCAGCAGCGGGCTTCGCATTCTGGCGCCACCGGGGAAAGGTGTGGCGGGCACGCGGGCCATGGTGTCAAAACCTTCGGCTTCGCCGCCGAGCGCCATGGCAATCAGTTGTCCCGCGTGGGTGGCGGTGCCCACACCGTGGCCGGAGTAGCCGGAGGCGGAGATCACATTGGGGGCCAGACGGCGCAGATAGGGCATGCGCTTCATAGTGATCGCAAGCGTGCCACCCCAAGCATAGTCGATGCCGATGTCTTTGAGGTGCGGGAAGATCTCCACCATGGGTTTGCGGACCGCGGCGGCGATATCGGTGGGGAAGGTGTAGCCGTAGCTTTCCCCGCCGCCAAATAGGAGGCGATTGTCGTGGCTGAGGCGGAAGTAGTTGATCACAAATTTGGTGTCAGCGACGGCCACATCGCGTGCCAGAACCTTGGCAACATCCGCGCCCAAAGGTTCGGTGGCGGCGATGAAGTTGTTGATGGGCATGACGCGGCTGGCCACTTTGGGCTCCAGATCGCCAAGGTAGCCGTTGCAGGCCAGCACGAGATGATCGGCGGTGACAGTGCCATTGTCAGTTGAGACGGTGACTTTGCTGCCGCGCTCGATTTTGGTCACGCGGGAGGTTTCGTGGATGGTTGCGCCTGCGGACGCGGCTGCTTTGGCAAGACCAAGTGCAAAGGCCAGCGGGTGCAAATGACCCGCGCCCATGTCCAGCGAGCCGCCAACGTATGTGGGCGACGGGCAGATCGCCTGTAGAGCGTCGTGGTCCAGCGTTTCGATCTGGTCATAGCCATAGCGGGTTTGCAGGTGCTGGGCATACTCGTGTTCTTCGCGCACTTCTTTGGTGGAGAAACAGGCGTGGGCGATGCCGGGTTTATAGTGGCATTTGATATTGTGTTTGGAGATCAGACCTTTGGCGAGGTCTTTGGAGTCTTCTGCCAGTTGCCAGAGCTTGGTGGCATCGTCCTGCCCAACCAGTTTTTCCAGTCCGTCCTGTTCCATGCGTTGGCCGGAGCCGAGCTGGCCGCCATTGCGACCTGAGGCACCAAAGCCAACACGATGGGCTTCCAGCAGGACCACGTCAAAGCCGCGCTCTGCCAAATGCAATGCGGCGGAGAGGCCGGTGAAGCCGCCGCCAATCACACAGACATCAGTCGTGCGCGCGCCTTCCAAGGAGGGGAATGGCGCCAAAGGCTCTGCGGTGGCCGCATACCAACTGTCCGGATAGTGACCTGTGCGGTCATTGGCATCGAGCAGGTTCATTGCGCCCCTCGCTTTCTCTTTCTGAAAATACCTCCGCCGGAGGCAGCGGGTTGGCCCTGTGGCCAACCCCTTGGCTGTTACACGTTCAGCAACAGGTGCTCGCGTTCCCATGGTGAGATGACGGCGAGGAATTCCTCGTATTCCGCACGTTTCACAATGGAGTACACGCGGGCAAAGTCCGGTCCCAGAATGTCGTGCAGACCCTTGGCCTCGTCAAACAAGTCCAGCGCACCGCCCAAAATACGCGGGATGGCTTCTTCGCCGTCATAGGCGTCGCCCTTGAATTGCTTGTCGGGGCGTTCTTGCTCCAGCAGGCCAAGGTAACCGCACGCGAGCGACGCTGCGATGCCCAGATAAGGGTTGCAGTCCATACCGGCGATGCGGTTTTCGACGCGGCGGGCTTGTGGCGAGGAAATTGGGATGCGGATGCCTGTGGTGCGGTTGTCGCGTGCCCATTCCAGATTGATCGGGGCGGCGTGGTCGCGCACGTAGCGGCGATATGAATTCACATAGGGCGCCATGACGGCAATTGCGGCGGGCAGGTGGTTCTGCAGGCCAGCGATGAAGTGGAAGAACGCATCCGTCTCTCCACCCTGTGGGCCGGAGAAGATGTTTTGACCGGTTTCCGTATCCACCACAGAGTGGTGGATGTGCATCGCAGAGCCGGGCTCGTCTTCGATCGGTTTGGCCATGAATGTGGCGTAACAATCGTGGCGCAGTGCGGCTTCGCGGATCAAGCGCTTGAAGTAGAAGACTTCATCCGCGAGTTTGAGCGGATCGCCGTGCACCATGTTGATTTCGAGCTGACCGGCACCGCCTTCTTGGGTGATACCGTCGATCTCAAAGCCTTGGGCTTCGGCAAAGTCGTAGATGTCGTCAATCACTGGGCCAAACTCGTCCACGGCGGTCATGGAGTAGGCTTGACGCGCGGCGGCGGGACGGCCGGAGCGGCCCATCATCGGTTTGATTTCCTGACGTGGGTCGGTGTTGCGGGCCACGAGGAAGAATTCCATTTCCGGCGCCACGATGGGTTCCCAACCTTTGTCGCGGTAAAGTTGAATCACCCGTTTAAGCACGTTTCGCGGGGAGCATTCGACCGGGGTGCCATCGAGATTGTAGGCGTCGTGGATCACTTGCAGTGTCCAGTCCGCGGTCCAAGGCGCGGCGGTGGCGGTGGACCAATCCGGGCGCAGGATCATGTCTTTCTCGATGAAACCTTCGTCCCCGGCGGCTTCGCCCCATCCGCCTGTAAGCGTCTGGTAAAAAATGGAATCCGGGAGATGGAAGTATTCCTGGCGGGCAAATTTGGTGGCCGGTACGGCCTTGCCGCGGGCAATCCCCGGAAGGTCGGAGATGATGCATTCAACTTCGTCGAGACGATGGCCCTCCAAATAGGCGCGGGCGGCGTCTGGGGTTTTGGAAAGCCAGTCGGATTTGGGGGCGTTCATCGGGGGCGCTCCTGTCGGAAGAAGTCTGCAAATTGATCTGCAATGGTTTGACTGTTGGTCGGCTCATCAAGGTCATCGATGGCCGCGTCGAGGATATCGTCTGGCACCACGCCGCGGCCGCGGGTGTTGATCAGACCGTCGACAAAGTCGGCGGAGAATTCCGGGTGGGCCTGCACGGTTAGCGCACGGTCTCCATAGAGGATGGCTGCGTTCTTGCAGAAATCGTTGGAGGCGATGGTTACGGCGCCGGGGGGCAGTTCGGTGACCTGATCCTGATGCCAGGCGTTCATCGAAAGTTCGGTGCCCGCGAAGTCGTAGGTCTGATGGCCCACGGCCCAGCCACCTTCGAATTTTTCCACTTTTCCACCAAGGGCTTGCGCGATGATCTGGTGGCCAAAGCACACCCCAACCAGGGGGACATTTTGTGTGACGGCGTCGCGGATCAAGTCCTCCAAAGGGGGGATCCAGGGGTGGTCTTCGTAGACGCCGTGTTTGGAGCCTGTGATGAGCCAGCCGTCAGCGTCGGTCGCGGATTCAGGGAATTCACCGTCCACAACTTTATAACCGACAAATTCGAAATCTTGCCCGGAAAGCAGGGACTTAAACATCTCGATGTAATTGCCGTAGTGCGGTTCAAGCTCTTCAGGCGCGTGGCCGGTCAGAAGGATGCCGATTTTCATATGTCACCAGAATTTGATCAAATTTACGGTAGCGGGAGACAGGCGCGCGTGCAAGCGTGTCATACACGCTCCAGATAGGTTTTCCAGCGATCCGCTGCGTCGATCTCGGCGAGTTTTCGCGCCTCTTGGCGTTTGGTCATCACCAGATTGTCGATCAACTGCTTAGGCAGGCAGCGCGCAATGAAAGAGTCGTTTTCAAACAGGGCAATGGCTTCGTCCCAGCTTTTGGCCAGCTGCGGCAAGTCCTGCGCATAAGCGTTGCCGGTTGTTGGGGCTGGCGGCTGTAAGCCTTCCGCGATGCCCTCGATCGCGGCGCCAAGAATGGCGGCGAGCATCAAATAAGGATTCACATCGCCACCGGAGACCCGGTGTTCGATGCGGCGGGCAGCGTTGGGGCCACCGGGAATACGGATCGCGGCCGTGCGGTTTTCATAGCCCCAGCATACGGTTGTGGGGGCGTGGGCGCCGGGCGCAAAGCGGTCATAAGACGGGCCATGTGGCGCGAAGATCAGGGTAGAGGCGCGCATGGCTTCCAAGCATCCCGCCACAGCGGATTTCAGAAGATCGGAGCCTTCTGCGGTGCCATTGTCAAAGACGTTTTTGTCGTTTTCATCCACCATGGAAAAATGCACGTGCATGCCATTGCCAGCATCGTCGCTGTACGGTTTGGCCATGAAGGTCGCGGCAAAGCCATGGTTGCGGGCGGTTTCGCGCAGCAACTGCTTGATCAGCAAGGCATCGTCGGCGGCTTTCATCGCGGTTTGGTGGTTGAGGGTGACCTCAAACTGCCCCACGCCGCCTTCGCAGGTCATGGTCTGCAAGGGGATGCCCATGGCTGCTGCGCCATCGTAGATGTCGCTGAAAAAGCCATCAAAAGCATCAAGTTCCGAGACGCTGAGGATTTCAGAAGCGTCGAGCTGGCGGCCATTGCCGGGGTGCTTTGGCGGCACAAGTTGTTCGCCGCTGTCGTCCACCAGGGTAAACTCCATTTCAGTGGCGGCTACCACGGTCCAACCGCGGGCGGCGTAGCGTTCCAGAACGGTGGCCAGAGCCTGAATCGGGTCGCCCATGAAAGGGCTGCCGTCTTCGTTGGTCATGCCCATCAGGACCAATTGCGATGGTGTTTTTAGCCAAGGCATCGGTACGGCGCCGCGTGCTGACGGGGTGAGCACACCATCGGCATCGCCACTCTCAAACACCAGTGGGCTGTTCTCGATGTCACAGCCCCAGATGTCCAGATTGAGGGCGGAGAGCGGCAGGCGCGCGCCGCCTTTGTCGAGTTTTGCGAGATGTTCAGACGGCAGACGTTTGCCGCGCAATTGGCCGTTGAGATCTACTGCGCCAATCCGGAAGGTTGCGCTTTGTGCCGGGTCCATGGGTCACCATTTCAATAATTTGATCAAATAATCGGGGGAGCGGCGAGAATTGTCCAGAAGAATTTTGCGCGGTCCATTTTTGACGTCGGTATTGCGTCGGTATCGCGTCTGTTTTGCGGAGGTGGCGTAGATGCAGAAACACCCGCCAAATCTTGGCGGGTGCTTTGCAAATTCTCAGGTAGGTTGATCGCGATCAGCGGATCAGATTTGGGCGCACCCGCAGCTTTTTCACCGAGGCTTGAGGCAGGTGTTTGTTCAGGCGCTTGTTGACCAGACCAAAGACCCAGATGATCACCAGTGTGAGCATGATGAAGTACATCGCCAGGATCGGGTAGGGCACAAACGGGTTGTAGGTTTTGTCCGCGAAGTAGTTTGCGTAGTAGAGCGCGTCCCCTTGTTGCCGCCAAGCCGGGAAGCCGGAGAAGAACACAAGTGTGGTGGCGTGGAACAGGAAAATGGCTTCGTTGGTGTAGGCAGGCCATGCCAGCCGCATCATGGTTGGGAACATGATGCGGCGATAGCGGAACCAACCCGTGATGCCGTAGGCGTCGGCGGCTTCGATGTCACCCTTTGGGATGGAGCGCAAGGCACCGTAGAAAATCTCTGCCGAATACGCGGAGGTGTTCAGGAAGAGCACAATCAGCGCGCCCAGTGCCGCAGAGGACAGCGGGTTGAAGATGGGCGAGACGCCTTTGAGCGAGAGGAACAGGAAGTAGCCAAAGAAGAACTGGATAAACAGGGGGCTGCCCCGGAAGAGGAAAATGAACCACTCCGCCGATTTGCGGGCCCAGAAAGTGTTGGAGTTCTTGGCGACCGCCAGAAGGTTGGCAAAGAAGAAGCCTGTCAGAACGGCGATCACGCCGTAGTAGACATTCCAGATCAGGCCGGAGCCGATCAGGGTGAAGTGCTCACACAGGGTGAAGTCCGTGCGTGGCAACATGCGCTCGCCGTAGCCCAGAGAGCGGAATGCGTAGTTCTGAATTGTGTCGATACAGCTCATGCCGCGCTCCCTGCTTTGCGTTGGGCTTCACCACCGATGGTGGCTTGTCCGTGGGACAGGCGCTTGGTGATGCGGTCCAGGACCACTTCGGAGACGCGGGTGAAAAGCAGGTAGAAGACCAGAAGCGCCAGGAAGTACCACATGCGCCAGTCGCCGTGCGGGTAGTCGGTGAAACGGGCGGTTTTGGACGCGCCCAGATCACGGGCCCAATAGACGATGTCCTCGACGCCGAGCAGGAACAGCAAAGGCGTCGCCTTGATCAGGACCATCCAGAGGTTGGACAGGCCAGGCAGGGCGTAGATCCACATCTGCGGCATCAAGATGCGCCAGAAGGTCTGGCGGGGGGTCATGCCATAGGCCTCGGCGGTTTCAAGCTGTGGCCGCGGTACGGCCGACATGGCGCCAAAGAGAACGTTGGCGGCAAAAGCGCCAAACACGATGGCAAAGGTGAAGACGGCCAGCCAGAACCCATAGATTTCGTGAATCCATTGTGGCGAGGAGCTGAGCGGCATTTTGGCGATGTCGCAGACGAGGAACTCGCCGCCTTGGCGGACCGGTTCCGTCCAGTCAGGACATTTGACTTTGTGGCGCATCCATTCGATCGCTTGATCGAGGGCAATGACGAAGAAGAGGAAAAAAGCAATATCCGGCACGCCGCGCACAATGGCGATGTAGCCCTTGCCAAACCAGCGTAGAAGGAAAAAGCGCGCCCGGGCAGCCATGGCGCCGCCGAGGCCAAACAGTAGGGCAGTTGGGGCGGTGATCGCCAACAACAACAGCACGGTGCCAAAAGAGGCGTAGAAGGCCATGTGCTTCCCGGTGGTGAGATAGCAGCTAAGCCAGGACAAACCTTCTAGGACCGAAGGATCTGAGCAATAGGCAAAAATGGCTGGCCTCTTTCGTCTGATCTTGGGGGCAGTGTGGCCGCGCAGGGCGGTCCGCCGGGTGGGAAAAGGGGGAGCTGATGCCCCCCCTTAAGTGGTTTGCAAATGGGGAAGGCTTAGAACTTGCCTTCGATTTCCCACTTGTCCAGCAGGGCGTTCAGAGAGCCGTCCGCTTTCATGGAAGCGATGGCTGCGTCGAACTTGCCGCGCAGTTCGTCGTCAGATTCGCGGAACGCCATGCCGATGCCGCCGCCGAGGTATACGTCCTCGATGAAGGTCAGGTCGGTTTCAGCCACAAATGGTGCCAGGAAGTCTTTGTCCGCCATCACGGCGTCAACTTCGCCTGCGTTCACAGCTGCGATGGTTTCGTCTGGTGTGTTGAATTCCACCAGAGTTGCGCCAGTGGAGGCCACGTGGCTGGACTGGATGGTACTTGTTTGCGCTGCAACAATGGCGGAGTTCACGTCCACGTCCGCAGACAGGGCTGCGTATGCGGATGGGGATGGGCGGGTGTAGCCTTGGGTGAAGTCCATGGTCTCTTCACGCTCATCGGTGATGGACATGCCTGCGATGATGGCGTCGTAGTTGCCGGACTGCAGGTTAGGAATGATGCTGTCCCAGTCATTTGTGACCCACTCGCAGGTCAGCTCCGCGCGTTTGCAGAGCTCGTCGCCCAGCTCACGCTCAAAACCGTCAACTTCGCCAGCGTCGTTGATGAAGTTGTATGGAGGGTAGGCGCCCTCGGTGCCCAGGCGTACGGTGTCAGCCATGGCGAAGCCTGCGGTCAGTGCCAGTGCGGCAGTGCTCAGGATCAGGTTTTTCATAGTATTGCTCCCTATGGTTGGTTGTTTTTATGCGGCGGTTGAAGACAGGAACTGTTTCAAACGCTCGGATTTTGGATTGCCGAACAACGCGTCCGGCGTGCCTTGTTCTTCGATCAGGCCTTGATGCAAAAACACAACGTGATCAGACACATCGCGGGCCATTTTCATGTCGTGGGTTACGATCATCATGGTGCGGCCTTCCTCGGCCAGCGCTTTGATCACGCGCACCACTTCTTGCTCCAGCTCCGGGTCGAGCGCCGAGGTGGGTTCGTCAAACAGCAACGCTTCAGGCTCCATGGCCAAGGCGCGGGCAATGGCGGCGCGCTGTTGCTGGCCACCGGAAAGCTGCGCCGGATAGGCGTCGTGTTTGTCGGCGATGCCCACTTTGTCCAGGTACGCATGAGCGGCCTTTTCCACTTCGGCCTTGTCGCGGCCCAGCACGGTGACCGGCGCTTCCATGACGTTTTGCAAGATGGTCATGTGGGACCACAGGTTGAACTGCTGAAACACCATTGAGAGATTGGTGCGGATGCGCAGGATCTGTTTGGGATCGGAGGGCTCACGGCTGTGGCCGGTGCCTTTCCAGGTCACGGGCTCGCCTTTGAACAGGATTTCACCCTGCTGGCTGTGCTCCAGAAGGTTGGCGCAGCGCAGGATGGTGGATTTGCCGGAGCCAGACGAGCCAATCAGCGAAACAACGTCGCCACGGTGCGCGGTGATGTCCACGCCCTTGATAACTTCGAGATTGGCATAGGCCTTGTGCAGGTCGCGGATTTGCAGAACGGGCGTGGCTTCGCTCACAGTGTCCCCATCAGTATTGGGTTAATCATTGGTTGCCCAATAGGAATGAAAATTTGCGCAATTGCAACTTTCAAAAGGGCGGTTGGAGCCTGTAGGTCGACGTTTTGGCAGAAAAACTATCCAAAAGGTCAAGGGTGAGGCGGGTTTGGCACAGCCTCATAAGAGCTTTGTGACAGGGCCACCAGACCTTGCAGAAACAATTCCTCGCGCTGACCTGACGTCAGATTTTGGATGGCGTTGTGTAACGCCTGCCGGATGCGGGGCTTATCCTGGTAACGTGTGGAAATAAATGGCAAAGCTGGTGTCGGTGATGTCAAATCGACAACTGTCAGCTCTTGGGTAAAGTCGTCATACCGCTGCATTAGTTTCCAGCTGATCACATCCAAGGATGCGAAATCGGCTTCGCCGCAGGCCACCATGCGGGCTGATTCCCGATGAGCACCGCTTGGAAGCCGAGTGCCGATTCGCAGGTTCTTCTTCCCAAAATGATGCCAAGCAGCGGCCCAACCGGATTGCGACAAAGGCTCGTTGTAGGCCAGTGTGTCGCCGTCCAGAACAGACAGATTGCAGCCTTCCAATCTGCGATGCGCGACAACCACGGAACAGTAGTGCCCACCAGGGGCTTCCATAATGCCGTGATCAGGCGCGCCAATCAGGGCGACTTTTTCTTTAAGCCGTGTGCGGTAGGGGAACCCGCAAGTCTGGGCCAGCAGCAGTTCTGGGTTTTGCCAAATGGCCCAAGGATCGCCATCACGCGTCAGGGCGCTTGGGCCATCCCCATAAGCGTCGCGAAAGAGATGCCAAAGCCGATCCCACGTCGCGGCCACCTCAGGCCGGTCATACATAGGAAAGGCGGCGATCACGCTTGAGATGTCATCCGTTGACGGGCCAAAGCGCTGTCCCGATCTGAGATGCCCAAAAGGTTCGCTGCCAAGCGGATGAGGCTGTCTTCTTCGGCGTCGCGTTCACCGTCGGCGAGCACCACCTGCCACATGGCCTCGATCACCTCGATGCGCGCTTCCAATGGCACGGCCTCTTTAATCGCGCGGGTGAAGCGCACGGTGTCAGGGGCCTCGGATTCCAGTGTTTCGGCTTCTTTCCGCAGGGCTGTGGCTTCAAACGGACTGAGGCCATACCGCCCCGTGACAATGCGCTCAATGCGGTCAGCTTCTGCCGGGTCATAGACACCGTCGGCACGCGCAATACGTACCAGCAAGGCAGTCAGCGCCGAACGCGCGCCAGCATCATCCAAGGTCTCAGGGGCGGGCGCCGTCAGGCGTTTGAGAAAATCTGCAAACATAGGCAATGATGTAGGCGGGGTTGTTGAGACGCGCAACCTCCATTCACTGTCACCAAATATCCTGGGGGAGACGCCGTTCTCGGCGACGGGGGCAAGGCCCCCAGAATCCCGTTTCCAAACGCGCGGCGTTGGCCTAGCCTGCGCCAAATCTTGCAACTGTGCCCAAGCTCCATGTCTCGACGTCCCCTGATCCTCTCTGCGATTTTGACCTTGTTGGTGGGGTTTGTGGTGCAGCGCGCGGCGTTTGATTATTTCGCGCAGGAAGAATGGAGCAAGGCGCAGGGGCAGCTCTCGCTCTATCGCAGCACGGTTGTGGCGGAGTTGGAGCAGCACAGCCATTTGACCCATATTCTGGCGCGCGACACCTTTGTGACCGAGGCGGTGGCAGGGGGTGGCACCGGGCCATTGAATGCGCGGCTTGAGGATTTTGCGCAGCAGTCCGGGCTGGAGGCGATTTACCTGATGGACGCCAATGGGGTGACCATTGCGGCGTCCAACCATGCCACCGAAACCAGTTTTGTTGGGCACAACTACGGGTTCCGCCCCTACTTCAAAGACGCGCTTCAGGGAAAACATGGCCGGTTCTATGCCATTGGCATGACCACAGGGCTGCCGGGACTGTTTTTGGCCGATGGCGTGGTGCTCGAAGGCCATGAGGTGGCTGGCGTGATCGCTATCAAGAAGGGCTTTTCCGTGCTGGAAGACAGCTGGCGTAGAGCTGGTCAGCAGGTGATCCTGACCAATAGCGATGGGGTGGTGCTTTTGGCTTCTGATCCGGCGTGGCGCTATCGTGCGCTGACGCCTTTGACGGAGACTCAAAAGCAGGAGATTGGCGCTGTTCGACAGTTCGCAGGTCAGACTTTGGATCCGTTACAGTGGCGCGTTAAGGACAACAATCGCGCGGTGATCGGGGGCGATGAGCGCATGCATCTGGTGGCGGATGACCTGCCGGATGGCTGGCAGCTGCATTATTTTGCCGATGATGACCGCGCGGTGGCACGCAGTTGGTTGGCGACGGCGGCGGTAGTGTTTCTGGCCGGCGCGCTGATGATCGTGTTTCAGGTGCAACGTGCGCGCCGCGTGGGGCGGGCGCTGAAGCGGGCGGAGAAGGAAGAGGCGCAGCTGCGCAGCTCAAACCAGAAACTGGCCGTGGAAGTCGCAGAACGCAAAACGGCCGAGGCGCGGTTGCAAAAGACCCAGAAAGAGTTGGAGCAGGCTAGTCGGCTGGCGGCACTTGGGCAATTGTCGGCGTCGGTGACCCATGAGTTGGGACAGCCGATTGCCGCGATGCGCAACCATCTGGCGGCGGCAGAGATCAATCCCAAAAGCGCCGCGCGTCTGGGGCCGGAGATCAGCGGCTTGGTCGGACGTATGGAAGGCATCACCCGACAATTGAAGTTTTTTGCGACCAATTCCGAAGAAGTCTTTGATGTGTTTGATCTGCGCGACGCCATGCAGGCTGGGCTGGCGCTGTTGGCGCCTAACATCGAAAAGGGCGCGGTCGAGGTTGAGGTGTTGCAGCCGAAGGCGCCGGTTTTGGTGCGGGGCAACCGTTTGCGTCTGGAGCAGGTGATCACCAATGTGCTGCGTAACGCCTGTGACGCGATGGAGGAACAGGACGCGACGTCGCGCCTACAGGTGACAGTCGGGCAGGCGGGCGAGGTGGCCTTCTTTGAGGTCGCAGATACAGGCCATGGGTTGGGGGCGGCAAGCCTGCCGGATTTGCAAGAACCTTTTGTGACCACGCGGGCCAGTGGGCGCGGCATGGGGCTTGGGCTTGCGATTTCCGCGAGCATTATCAAGGATCACGATGGCACGATGAGCGCGCAGGATCGTCCTGAAGGCGGGGCTGTTTTCCGCGTAGAGCTGCCGTCAGTTTCAGACCAAAACGAGCAGACAGTATGACAGAAGAGCAGCCCTTTAGCCTTTTGATTGTCGATGACGACAAATCTATGCGCCAGTCGCTTTTGGCGTTGATGGAGGCTGCCGGCTGGCAGGCCGAAGCCGTGCCGCGCGCGGATCGGGCGTTGGAGAAGTTGGGCGACATGCATCCGGACGTGATCCTGTCGGACGTGCGCATGCCGGGGATGAGTGGGCTGGAGTTGTTGGCGCAACTGGATCGCGATGTGGCGCCCCCCTTGGTGCTGATTTCAGCTCATGGCGATATCCCAATGGCGGTGGAGTCCATGCAGGCAGGCGCTTACAGTTTTGTGGAAAAACCCTATGAGCCGCGCCGTCTGCTGACCATTTTGACCCATGCGGCGCAACAACACCGGATGAAGGCCAGCAATGCCCGTCTGAAGGAACGGCTGTTTGCCTTGTCGGGCTTGGATCGCGTGCTACTGGGACAGACGGCTGCGGTAACTGCCCTGCGTGAGGAAGTTCTGGATCTGGCGGGGCTCGATGGCGCGGTGATGGTGCTCGGGGAGACAGGCACGGGCAAAGAGCTGGTGGCACGGGCATTGCATGATTTGAGCGCGCGGGCAGATCGGCCGTTTTTGGCCATTAACTGTGCGGCGTTGCATCCGGACAGTTTTGAGGCGGAGATGTTTGGTGTTGCGGGTGGCGCGGAGGGTCGGTTGCACGCGGCTTCTGGTGGGACGTTGTTTCTCGATGAGGTCAGCAGTTGTCCGCCAGCGGTGCAGGCCAAGCTGTTGCGGGTGATCGAGGAACAGCAGGTCTATCCGGTTGGCTCGGGTGTGCCTGTGAAAGTGGACATGCGGATTGTCGCAGCCACCAACGACGATGTGGATCAGGCGGTGGCCGAAGAGCGGCTACGGGCGGATCTTCTTTTTCGGTTGAACACCTTTGTGTTGCAGGTGCCTCCTTTGCGGGCCCGTCGGGATGATCTGTCATTGCTGGCGGGGCATTTTTTGGCGGACTATGCCCAGATGCATGAGATGGAAGCGCCCGAGTTGAGCCACGAGGATATGGCGGCATTGCTGGCGCATGACTGGCCGGGCAATGTGCGCGAGCTGCGCAATGTCTGCGCGCGGCGGGTGATGGCGGCAAGACGCGGTGGTGGCTCGATGGCGGCGGCTTTGGCGGGGGATCTGGGGGCGGAAGATGTGCCTGATACCCTGAGAGAGGCGGTTGCCGCCTTTGAGCGGGAGTTGATTGGCAAGGCGATCAAGGCGCATCAAGGGCGTATGGATGCGGCGGCTGCGGCATTGGGTATTGGGCGGCGAACGCTCAATGAGAAGATTGTGAAACTGGGGCTGAACAAAGACGCGCTTTTGTAAGCTTTGCATTCGCCCTGCGGAAATCCGCAGGGCAGGGGCCGTGCCCTGCGCAAATTCTCTCATTGGCATCTCATGTGACTTTGCGGCATGCTTCTCCCAGAAAAACGCAAATGGGAGGAAATTATGCGTAAGTTGATGAGCCGGACGGCTGTGGCAGCTCTGTCGATGGCCTTTGTCACCGAAGCGATGGCGACTGAATGGAATGTTTCTGTCTGGGGCAAACGTCGCGCCTTTACCGAGCACGTAGAGAAGCTGGCAGAGCTCGTGAGCGAAAAGACCGGCGGCGAGTTCACAATGAACATCAGCTACGGTGGCTTGTCCAAGAACCGTGAAAACCTGGACGGTATTTCCATTGGTGCGTTTGAGATGGCGCAGTTTTGCGCCGGCTATCACCGTGACAAGAACCGGGTAATCACCGTTTTGGAACTGCCGTTCCTGGGTGTATCGAACCTGGCGGAGGAAGTAGCTGTTTCCAAAGCAGTTTATGCGCATCCGGCGGCCACTGAAGAAATGGAGCAGTGGAACGCCAAGTTGCTGATGACCTCACCCATGCCACAGTACAACCTTGTTGGCACAGGTGACCCACGCGACGAGTTGGCCGAATTTGACGGCATGCGTGTTCGGGCGACCGGTGGTCTTGGAAAAGCATTCGAAGCTGTCGGTGGGGTGCCAACCTCCGTGACCGCAACGGAAGCCTATCAGGCAATGGAAAGCGGTGTTGTTGACACCGTGGCCTTTGCCCAGCACGCGCACCTTTCCTTTGGTACCATCAATCAGGCGGACTGGTGGACTGCCAACCTGAACCCTGGCACTGTGAACTGCCCAGTTGTCGTGAACATCGACGCTTATGACATGCTTTCGGATTCCCACCGTGAAGCGCTGGACAGCTCTATCGATGAGGCTCTGGAGCACTATGTCTCCAACTATGGCACCCTGCTGGAGAAGTGGGACAGTGTTCTGGCAGAAAAGGGCGTACAGAAAGTCGAAATTGATGACGCTGTACTTGCCGAGTTCCGCGCAAAGGCCGCTGATCCTATCCGCGATGCGTGGATTGCGGACATGGAAGCTCAGGGTCTGCCTGGCCAGGAGCTGTATGAACTGGTCGTGAAAACGCTCGCTGATCACCGCGCAAGCAACTAATCAAAAAAATCTCAGCGGCCTCGGGGAGTCCCGGGGCCGCTTTGCATCCAATGAAGGGGATGGACATGGCTGGTAGTTCTGCCGTGCTTGAAAATGACAGCCTGCTGAGCAGGCTTGATCGTCAACTTCTCAAGCTCGAAACGTTTTTTGCCCTGCTGAGCGGCTTAGCCGTATTCAGTTTGATGTTTTTGGCCGCATATTCGGTGGGTGGGCGCAAGTTTTTTGCCTCTCCGTTGTCGGGCTATGTGGACTACATCGAAGCACTGATGCCGTTGATCGCAGTGATGGGGATTGCTTACGTGCAACGTGACGGAAGTCACATTCGGATGGATATGCTGATCGGAAAATTGAAAGGGCGAGCTTTGTGCGGCGCAGAGCTACTGTCAGTGATTTTGATCCTGGCATTGATGATTGCCCTTACCATGGGGTCATGGGCGCATTTTGAACGTTCGTTTGATTGTGCACGGCCGCTCTGCTCTCGTGACAGCTCAATTGATATTGGTTTGCCAATTTGGCCATCCAAACTGATTGTCCCTGTTGCATTTTCCGTGATGTGTTTGCGTCTGGCATTGCAGGTTTGGGGATATGGGCGGGCATTTGTGCTGAACTTGCCCAATCCAGTGGCTGTGCCCCTGGTGTTAAGTGTTGAAGAACAGGCCCGCGCAGAGGTCGACCAACTGGGGAGCAGCGAAAATGGATAACATCACCATTGGCCTGTGGGTCACAGGCGGCATGTTGCTTTTGGTGGTGCTTGGCATGCGTGTGGCGTTTGCCGCGGCATTGGCAGGCTTTGTCGGCATTGTCTGGATATTCTGGTCAAAGATGGGGTATGCGCCGGAGAAACTGCTCTATTGGAATGAGCGGCGCGAGATCTGGGATGGCGCCTTGGGGAAATCCATCGCAATTGCCGGATCGGTGCCACATTCAAAGGTGTCATCGCAAGCTTTGAGCCTGATCCCGACGTTTATTTTGATTGGCTATCTTGCCTATTACGCCAAGCTCACAACAGCGCTGTTTGATGCTGCAAAGAAATGGATTGCATGGGTGCCGGGCGGATTGGCCGTTTCCACCGTATTTGCCACCGCTGGGTTCGCTGCGGTGTCTGGCGCATCCGTTGCCACGGCAGCGGTTTTTGCCCGGATCGCCATTCCGGAAATGCTGAAAGTGGGTTACAACAAGCAGTTCGCCGCGGGCGTTGTCGCAGCCGGGGGAACGTTGGCTTCGTTGATCCCGCCGTCCGCAATCCTTGTCATCTATGCAATCATCGTTGAACAGGATGTAGGCAAGCTGTTGTTGGCTGGGTTCATTCCTGGCGCCTTCTCAGCCGTCGTTTACGGCGCGATGATTATCGGCATTGCGGTGATCTTCAAAACGGTCGGACCACCGGTGACTGGCTTCACATGGCGTGAGCGGTTTGCAGCTTTGCCGCCCGCTTTGCCCATCGTGCTGGTCGTCGTGATTATCATTTTCTTCGTGTACAACCCGTTTGGTGACGCCTGGGGAACGCCCACTGAAGGTGGTGCCGTGGGAGCCTTTATTGTCTTCCTGCTGGCACTCGCGCGCGGGATGCGTTGGCCGGAGCTCAAGTCAGCACTGTTGGACACTGCAAAGTTGACTGTGATGATCTTTACCATCATCTGGGGTGTTCTGATCTACGTTCGGTTTCTCGGATTTGCGGATTTGCCCGGAGCATTTTCGGACTGGATTACCAGTCTCCAAATGTCCCCTTGGTTGATCCTGATCTGTATCCTGTTGGCCTATGCTGTTTTGGGCATGTTCATGGACGCAATTGGCATGCTGTTGCTGACATTGCCTGTGGTTTATCCGGCCGTGATGGCTCTGAACGGAGGGGAAGCCGTAACGGCAGCGGAAAGCACCTTTGGCATGAATGGCACGATGTGTGCGATCTGGTTTGGCATTCTGGTGGTGAAGATGGCGGAGTTCTGTCTGATCACGCCGCCGATTGGCCTGAACTGCTTTGTGGTGGCCGGTGTGCGCGATGATTTGAGCGTGCAGGACGTGTTCAAAGGGGTGACGCCATTCTTTATCGCCGATGCGGTCACCATCGCTCTACTGGTGGCCTTCCCGTCGATTGTGCTGTGGCTGCCAAGTCTGGCGTAACAAAAAGCCTGTCGGCCCTGCCTATGTGGCGGGGCCGATGGGGGTGTCTTCGGGTTTGATGCCCATCAGCTTGGCAATTTCGAGCAAGCTGGCGTCTTCGGCGGGGACGTGTTTGCCATCCGCTTCAATCACATCCACCATTTTCTGCGCCACTTCCAAACGGTGCGGGTAGTCCACGTTTTCGCGGATCAAAAGCGCAAAGTCCGGCGTGCCGGGCGCGTTGTGCTCCAGCTTTTCACAGGTGGCGCGCAGTTTGGCGGCCTCAATCGGGTTGAGGTCAAAGGTCGTGGCCAGAATGCGATCGATCTCGCCAATTTCCAGCGCATGGTAATTGTCGTCAGATTTGGCGACACGGACCAATAGCGCGCCGAGGGCGAGCTTTTCATCCGGTTCCGGCAGCGGGGCGGCATCGGTTTTGCCGCGCAGGCGGTCGAGGAGATGGTCCCAGATCATGGATCATAGCCTTCGATGATGACGATGTCGCCGGTGCTGACTGGATCACGCAGGGCTTTGGCGGCTTGGTAGTCAGCGCTTTTGTAGCAATCGAGCGCGGCTTGGTAGCTGGGGAATTCTATGACCACATTGCGGCTGCGGGCGCTGCCTTCGGGGTTTTCAAATTGTCCGCCGCGGATCAGAAATTTGGCGCCGAAATCCGCAAATGGTTTGGCATTGGCCTGCACGTATTTTTGGTAGCCTTCAATGTCGTCCACATCGACGCGACCGATCCAGTAGCCTTTGGCCATCCCGGCCTCCCTTGTTGGTTTTGTTGACCATCAAGGTGCCAAGTAGGGGCGCAGTTGGCAAGCGGGGTCAGGCGGGTTTTTTGTGACGCAAGCGGGTGAGGAGGCGACCGTCCAGCACGATGAGACCAAGGGTGAGCACGCCAAAACCAGCGTAGGCGCGGGATGGCAGGGCCTCGTTGAGGAAGGCAGTGCCCAGGAGGATGGCGATCGGCGGAATGAGAAGCGTGACCACCAGCAGGTTGCCAGAGCCTGCGGCGGCGAGGACACGGTAGTAGAGCAGGTAGGCGGCGGCTGTGCCTAGGATGGCGGCGTAGGCGATCGCGGCCCAGGTGGGAGCGGACAGGTTGAGAGTGAAAGGCGCCTCTGTGACGTGGGCCAGGGGCAGGGCCAGGAGGGTTGTGCAGGTGAGCATGCCTGCCGACGCGATCAATGGAGAGCACCCGGCGAGGTGTTTGCGCGCCCAGACACCCGCAAAGCCGTAAGACAGCGTGGCGAGTAAAGCGGCGATTTGGGCGAGGGAGTGTGGGTCCAGTGCTGTGAGGTGGCTGAGGCCAATGGCGGTGGCGACGCCGATGAAACCGAGGCCGATGCCAAGGGCTTTCGCAAGCGTCAGGCGCTCGTCCGCAAGGAACAGTGCCGCAAGCAAAACACCCCAGAGCGCGGTTGTGGCGTTGAAGATCGAGGTGAGGCCGCTTTCGATGGTCAGTTGGGCGAAGTTGAGCAGGCTGAAGGGGATCAGGTTGTTGAGCAGCCCCATCACCAGAAACGCGCCCCAGAGACGCGGACTGCGCGGGAGAGTGGTTCGGGTGGCGAAGATCACCACCCAAAGCAAGAGCGCCGCCCAGAGGGTCCTGTGGGCCACCAGCGTGAGCGGGCCAATCTCGCTGAGGGCTATGCGGTTTGCAAAAAAGACAGCGCCCCAAAGGACAGCCAGCAGAAAGAGTTCGGCCCAGACTCGGGGCGTGAGGTGTTTTTGTGTGCTCATGAGATTGGTTTAGCCCCTCATGGGGCAGCACTCACTCCGAAACCTGCGCAAACGAAAAAGCCCCGCCAAAAAGGCAGGGCTTTGGGTGTGCTTTAGTGGTCAGCTTAGAAGCGGTAACCGATGCGGATACCGGCACCCCATGCGGAGCTGTCGTTGAATTCAACGTTCACGCCTGGCGCCGCTTCGTAGTATTGGTCGCCTGGAATTGCGTAAGTCAAACCGCCGGAAATGGAGAGCTGATCGTTAACTTGATAGGTGCCACCCAGGCCGATGCTCTTTGAACCTGTTGTTGGTGACAACAGGGTTGTTGTTGGACGATTGCCCGATTTTTCGTACCCCAACTGGAGAGCCAAGGACAGTTTGTCAGTCACTTGGCGACCGACACCGAGAGAGTATGCGATTGTATCGTCATCGAAGTTTACCCACTCACCGTCGGATGTTGTCAGGTTGAAGCCACCCCAACCAGCCCAGCGGACGGAACCGAATACCAGCGTGTTTGCCGCAACGCCGGTCTGAAAGTCGAGATTTACGCTTTCTGGGAATTCAACATCGAATGTGCGTGGAGACACCACATTGTGTGTGCCTTCGAATCCGCTGTCGATGGCTGTCGCATAAGTCAGAGCAACGCGGAGTGCGATCTCTGGCTTCTCGTATGCCACACCAACTACGCCACCCCAGTCATAATCGCTGCCAGCGTCAAGAAGGCCCAGGCTTGAGGTGATGTTACCGCTTACTTTCAGTGCGCGCGCACCACCGTGAACGCTAAAGCCATTGCCAAAGTTGTATTGGATCAAAGCTGTAAGCGCGTCGCTGTTGATGTCAGCGCCACCGCCGGTGAATGGACCGTTGGTGTAAGCAACGTGGGCGCCGAAAGGCTGATCGTAGATCAGAGCGATGTCCCAGTTCTCATTGATTTCGTGCTTATAGCCAAACGAAGCGTTGTTGTAGGACGGCAGTACATCATTGGAATCACCGATAATCCCGTTTGTGCCGTCAACGCTTGGGCTCACGTGAGACCAAGTAAACTGTAGGAAATTCCCTTCTTCAAAGAGGATGTTAACCCCTTGGCCGGAGCGGTCGATGCCTCCTGCAAAAGAAGTGCTAGCTGCCAACGTCAGTGCGGTGGCCCCCCATAGCGCTTTTTTCATCGTCGTGTGTCCCGTTTTTTGAGTGTTATTTTATTTGTGGAGGACAGGCTATTCGGGCAACTTTGTTTAAGTCAACGTTCACGTAAGGTGGAACAAAGCATGACTTTGCGTCACTTTGGCGCGGGTTTTAGGCGTATCTGCGACAATATGTTCAGGTAATTGCCCGCAAAAATGACGGCGGCCCCCACCAGTACCCAGATATCGATTTGTTCGCCGTATAGTGTCATTCCTACAACAGCTATAAGCGGCAGGCGAATGAAATCGATAGGCATGACAACCGAAGCGGGAGCGAGTCGGAGTGCGGTGGTGAGGCAATAGTGCGCGATGAGACCGGCGCAGGCGATCAAGACGAGCCAGGGAATGCTTGCAGTAGACGGCATGGCGATGTCGCCATCAAAGCCTGCGAAGATCACGCCGAAGGCTGCTTGCATCATGGTCAGGTAAAACAAGATACAGGTTATGCTTTCTGTGCGTGTAAGTTTTCGCGTGAAGAGAGCAGATAAGGCAAAACCTATCGCGGCGCTTGCCGCAGCGATCTGCCCAAAATCCAGCGTCTGTGGGTTGGGGCGCGCGACGATCAAAATGCCAAAAAATCCAATCAGGGCCGCCAGCAATCCAATCGGACGCAGTTTTTCGCGCAGGATCAAAGGAGAGAGCAAGATGGCCCAGATGGGCGAGGTGAACTCCAAAGCAAAAACTTGCGCCAAGGGGATGGCGGTGATCGCGTAGAACCAGAGGTTTTGGCCAGCAAAGTGGCTAAGGTTGCGGACAAAGTGCAGGCCCATATTGCGGCGGTTGACTTGCCCCAATGTGCCGGCGAGTCCCGCAACCAGAACCACAAGCACAACGCCCACAAAACTGCGGTACATCATGATTTCGAAGGTATCGAGTTCGAAGCTGACGGCGCGGCCAGCAATTGCCATTGCCGTAAAAGACAGAATTGCGCCACTCATCCAGAAGGCGGCTTTAAAAGTATCGTTCATTCTGTCAGGTCTTCAATTTGGTACGTGCGAGGGATATCAGCGGTTACTGTTGCCCACTCAGAGGATTTGGTGCGGTTTTGATGGGCATCAAAGGCCTTTTGGTCGGTAAATAGCTCCGCGACTTGAAACCGTCCCGGTACAGAAAAGTCTGGCGTGACGTCGAAAGACAGACATCCCGGCTCAGCGCGGGTCAATGCTACGTGGCGCGGCAAGGCTTTTGAAACCGCCTCTACGCGGTCAGCAGGCACGTCTATATATCCGGTCAGCTTGATCATGCGCGGACCGTGGCAGGTCTTTGAGGTGGGGACAAGTGCACTTGTGCACTATTTCGGGGCTGGATCGCTCAGGCGCCTTCACTCCGCGATTGTGCAGCAGCCAGAGCGTTGGCCGAGGCCGAGAGTATTCAGGGAAACCGAGAGCGGGAAGGTGCCGTAATCTGTTTTGCAGGTGCCTTCGGAGACCAGCAGCATATGGGCGCTTGGCGGCTCTTGCAGCAGCCATACACGGGGCCAGCCGCCATGGTCTTGTGGCAATGCTTGTGCGGGCAGGGTGCGGGATTTTTCGCCGGTGCGCATGTGGACCGCGCGCTCGTTGACCGTGAGCACCATGGAAGAGTTGCGCATTTCGCAGGCCAGCGGTGGCGCGGTAGACGCCTGGGTGGCGACCATAGTCAGAAATGCAGATGTCAAAACTGTGCGCATGTGTTTGTTCCCCAAATCCTGAGCCAATGTGGCGCAACGAAGCGGGAAGCGGAAAACAAAAATGCGAGATCGGTTAATCTCGCATTTTAGGTAACTTTTAGCTAACGGTTATTCCCACTCAATCGTGCCCGGAGGCTTGGAGGTGATGTCGTAGGTACAGCGGTTGATGCCTTTGACTTCGTTGATGATCCGGGTTGCGGTCTCACCAAGGAATTCGTGGCTGAACGGGTAGTAATCCGCGGTCATGCCATCCACGGAGGTCACCGCGCGCAGGGCACAGGCGTAGTCGTAAGTGCGGCCATCGCCCATCACGCCCACTGTGCGCACAGGCAAGATCGCCACGAAGGCTTGCCAGATGTCATCATACAGGCCGTGCTTGCGGATCTGGTCGATGTAGATTGCGTCGGCTTCGCGCAGGATCTCCAGCTTCTCGCGGGTGATCTCTCCTGGGCAGCGGATCGCAAGACCTGGTCCCGGGAAGGGATGGCGGCCGATAAAGTGCGCAGGCAGGCCCAGTTCGTGACCCAGGGCGCGGACCTCGTCTTTGAAGAGTTCGCGCAGGGGTTCCACGAGTTTGAGGCCCATTTTCTCTGGCAAGCCGCCGACGTTGTGGTGGCTTTTGATGGTCACAGACGGACCACCGGAGAAGGACACGCTTTCGATCACGTCGGGATAGAGCGTGCCTTGCGCCAGGAACTCGGCGCCTTCGATCTGGTCGGCGTATTTCTGGAACACGTCGATGAAGAGCTTGCCGATGATTTTGCGCTTGGTTTCCGGGTCGGACTGACCTTCGAGTTCGCCAAGGAAGAGTTCGGTTTCATCCGCATGAATAACCTGCAGGTTCATGTGGTCGCGGAACATGCCGACCACTTCGTCGGCTTCGTTTTTGCGCAGCAGGCCGTGATCGACAAAAACACAGGTGAGTTGGTCGCCAATGGCTTCGTGCAGCAGGGCGGCAGCCACGGAGCTGTCTACACCGCCGGAGAGCGCGCAGATGACTTTCTTGTCGCCAACTTGGTCTTTGATTTTCTCAACCATCTCAGCGCGGTAGGCGCCCATGGTCCAGTCACCTTTGAAGCCGGCCAGTTTCACAAAGTTCTCATAGAGCTTTGCGCCGTTGGGGGTGTGGTGCACTTCGGGGTGGAATTGCACCGCGTAGAAGTGGCGGGAGGTGTCGGCGGTGATGGCGTATGGCGCGTTGGGCGAGGTGCCGTAGACCTCAAAGCCCGGAGCGATTTCGCTGACGTGGTCGCCGTGGGACATCCAAACCTGCTCGTCGCCCTTGGCAAACCAGCCGTCGAGAATGTCCAGCGAGTTGTTTGGCGTCACATAAGCGCGGCCAAATTCGGCGGTGCCGTGGCCGCTTTCGACCTTGCCGCCCAATTGGGTCATCATGGTCTGCTGACCGTAGCAGATGCCAAGGATTGGCACGCCGTAGTCAAAAATCTCTTGCGGCGCGCGTGGAGAACCTTCGCGGGTCACGCTGTCGGGGCCACCAGAGAAGATCACGGCCTTGGGCGCATAGGCGCGCACGAAGTCCATGTCGACGTTCTGATACGGGTGGATTTCACAGTAGACGTTCAGCTCGCGCAGGCGACGGGCGATCAGCTGGGTGACCTGGCTGCCGAAGTCAATGATAAGAAGGCGGTCGTGGGATGTCTGGGTCATGGCGGACGCATAGAGAAGAGTGGCGTTTTTCGCAAGATCGTTCGCGCCTTCAAATCAGGGTTTTTGCGCGAACAGGCAAACAACCGCAGGAGGGCGGTGTGGATGGGCCCAAAACGACTGGTCAATGTCGCATTTTTGTTTCAAAGGACGCTAACCAACCGGAGAGGCCTTTGTGGGGGGGGTAGACCTTTCATAAGGAAACCAACTCAGCCTGTGAGGATAAGTCATGGCAGAAGCAGCGACACGGCGTCGGGGACGCGGCGGCGGAGGGGCAGCGCGGCGCGCAGCCCGGACTGGAGTGAAAATTGAGGCCGCAAAGTTCATTGAACGCAACATGCCGCTGTTGGAGGTGCTGAACGAAGAGGCGCTCCAGATCATTGAAACCAATGCCGATATTCTGCTCGAAGAAGTGGGCGTCAACTTTGTGAACAACAAAGCGGCGCTGGACCGGTGGAAAGAGGCCGGCGCCGACGTCGATTATCAGGCAGAGCGCGTGCGCATTCCGAAGGGTTTGGCACGGGAACTGTGCAAAACCGCGCCGTCGCGGATCACGCAGCACGCCCGCAATCCGGAGCGCAATGTCGAGATCGGAGGCAACACGCTGGTCTGTGCGCCGGTTTACGGCCCACCGTTTGTGCGGGATGCCGAAGGCGGTCGCCGCTATGCCACCATGGCGGATTTCGAGAAATTTGTGAAACTGGGCTATATGTCCAAGTGGCTGCACCATTCCGGCGGCACCGTGTGTGAACCGACCGATGTGCCGGTGAACAAACGTCACCTCGACATGCTGCTTGCGCATATGACCCTGAGCGACAAGCCATTCATGGGGTCTGTGACGGAACCAAGCCGTGCGCAAGACAGCGTTGAGATGTGCGAAATCCTGTTTGGTAAGGAGTTCGTGCAGAACAACACGGTGATGACCTCGCTGATCAACATCAACTCGCCGATGACCTTTGACGACATCATGATGGGCGCGTTGGAGGTTTACGCGAAGAACAACCAGGCCTGCATCGTGTCGCCGTTTATCGTGGGCGGGGCCATGGCGCCGGTGAGCGTCGTTGGCACGCTGACACAGGTGCTCGCGGAAGTACTGGCTGGTATCGCCTATAGCCAGTTGGTGCGCCCCGGTGCGCCGGTGATCTTTGGGGCCTTTGTGACCTCGATCGACATGAATTCTGGGGCACCGACCTTCGGCACGCCTGAAGCGAGCCAGATCCTGTCTGGCGCTGGTCAATTGGCCCGTCGCATGGGGCTGCCGTTCCGCTCCGGTGGTGGGCTGTGTGGCTCCAAGCTGCCAGACGCGCAGGCCGCTTATGAAACGGCCAACACGTTGAATGCGGCGCTGACCGGTGGTGTGAACTTTATGCTGCACGCTTGTGGCTGGCTTGAAGGTGGGCTGGTGTCGAGCTTTGAAAAATTTGTGATGGACGCCGATCAGCTCGGCGCGCTGCATAAGATGGCTGCCGGTGTGGCCTATGACGAAAATGCGCAGGCCATGGATGCGGTTAGAGAAGTTGGCCCCGGCGGGCACTATCTTGGCTGTGCGCATACGCAGGCGAACTTCAAAGACGCGTTCTGGCGGTCTGAGTTACTTGACTATAAGCCGTTTGAGACTTGGTCTGATGAAGGCGGCCGGGACACACAGGCTCTGGCTTCTGGTCGTGTGAAAGAGCTGTTGGACGCCTATCAGCAACCGGCGCTTGATCCGGAAATCGAAAAGGCGCTGCGGGCCTATGTGGCCGAGAAAAAGGCCTCCATGCCGGACAGTTTTGTCTGATCACCGGTTAGGTGATTGCGTGGCCCGCAACAGGCGGGCCTCGCCCAACATGGCGATCAAGAGGTCGATGTGTTCAATCATAGAATAGGCCGTTGAGTCGCTCTGCCGCTGCGCATCCACTTTGACTTCCAGGTCTAATAGACGGGTCAATGCCTCGCTGTGGTTGGGCATTTTCTCGCATGCAAAGAGTCTTCTAAGGTGCTGATTGCGTGTGTATTTTATCGCTCCGAGCTTCGCGGAGCGTAGCAGAAATCTTGGGCGTTTGATTTGATCCAACTTGCATAGAACATCCTGCATGGAATCACCTTTTCTTCCGTAGAGAGATAACCCAAGCACAGTATTTCTTCTGTTGCGTGAAATTCTTTTCTGCGATCGCCCAGAGAGAGTGCTGTTCACGATTTCAAAACAATCCTTAAGGGCAGCGACGCTCCATTCGCTCGCCTACACAGCCTCTGAGCGCTGTGCAAAACTTTTTGGATAACCCTGTGGGTAAGTTCGGCAGAGGTTGTGACCCAAGGTCTTTGTAAGGAGTAACGAGAGATGCAACCGCAGCAAGTTTTCCCCAAAATTCCCACTTGGCTTCCGCAAAGTGTTGCGCGCTATGTGGCCCACACAGAACAAGGTGTTTCAATCCGTGAACTGGCGCGAAGAGACGGCTGTCATGCATCCACAGTGATGCGTCAAATTCGTAAGCTGGAAGCCATGCGCGATGATCCCGTTGTGGATTCCGCCTTGCGTAAGTTTCGCTCTGACGTGCTCGATGACACTGGTTGTGAGCCGGATATCTCTGTTCAAGAGGGTATGCCGGACGATGACTTGATCAAGGCGGAAGGCGCGCGTGTTCTGCGGCGATTGTGTGAAACCGGTTCGGTGCTGGCTGTGGCAAATGACATGGACACGGCCGTGGTGATGCGAGACGAAGTCACCCGAACCGCAACGATGTCTCGTCAGCTTGCTCAGGCGTTTGTGCTGAAGGGGTGGATCGTCTGTGTACAGGCAGGACGGATAAGCCGGTACGCAATCTCGCCGACAGGACGGGCGGCGCTCAGCCGTTTGGTGGCGGCCACAGAGAACCAAGCCCGGCAAAAAGCAATCGGCTTTGCGGAGGTACAGGCGGGGTTTATTCCGAGAGACGCGCGAACAGGTATGCATGCTACCAGCGCACACGAGCTTGCCAAGCGGGGACGATTTATGTCGGCGGAAAGCCCTCTGTCGATTTTGGCCAGACGGCGCGACAAATCAGGCAATGCCTTTCTGGAGGAGAGCTTGGTGGCGGCTGGCGAAAGGCTGCGTGAGGATTATGAACTGGCTCAGATGGGGCAGGGACAAAGTCAGTGGAGCCGCTATTTGGCCGCGCCGCATACGCAGGTTTATTCGAGCGATCCAAAGAACTTAAAAGGTGCGGAAGATGCCCGGACACGTGTTGTGGCTGCTTTGGACTGTTTGGGGGAGGGGTTGAGTGATGTTGTGTTGCGCTGTTGCTGTCTGTTGGAAGGGCTGGAAGCGGCGGAAAAGCACCTTGGGTGGTCAGCGCGGTCTGGCAAAGTGGTGCTGCGGATCGCCTTGATGCATTTGCGCGATCACTACGAAGTGCAGGCAGGCGGCGCAGGAGATTACATAGGGTAAAACACAAAAAGGCCCGCCAATTGGCGGGCCTTTCTGACTGTCTGCGGGCCTTCTTTAGGCTGCGGATTCCGCTTTGGCGGTTTCCAGGAACTTCAGCAGGTTCTCTGGGGAGCTTTCGCCGTAAGGGTCCTCGCCGTGGTTGTCTTCCAGACCTGGCTCTTCGAACCAGGCTTCCACAACACCGTCGTTGATGATGGCAGCATAGCGCCAGGAGCGCAGGCCGAAGCCGAGGTTGTCTTTGCGCACCAGCATGCCGACTTTGCGGGTGAATTCACCGGAGCCGTCAGGGATGACGTTGACGTTTTTCACGTCTTGCGCCTCGGCCCATTTGTTCATTACGAAGCTGTCGTTCACGGACATGCAGTAGATGCCGTCGATGCCGTTTTCCTGAAACTTTGCGAAGTTCTCCTCGAAACCTGGCAGCTGGTAAGTGGAGCAGGTTGGGGTGAAGGCGCCGGGCAGCGAGAACAGGATGACGCGCTTGCCTTTGAAGTAATCATCGCTGGTCATGTCCTGCCAGCGGAACGGGTTTGGGCCGCCCACAGCTTCGTCACGCACACGGGTTTTGAAGACGACATTGGGGACTTTTGCGCCAACTTGCATAGAAGATTTCCTCGGTCAGAATTGTTTCGCGGTGCTCTATAACGATTCTAAAAAGCAGTGCAATGCTGCTGGTGCAAAACATCTTTTTTGGGCGCTGAAACCTGCTGATCTTTCAAGGAATTGCCCACAAACGCATAGCTGCCTTGCAAATCTGGTAGTGGCGGGCAGGATCACTTATGTTAAAGAGCGCAGACCCCAGTTGGCCGGAGGACCATCAGTTGCGTGATTTGAAGATGCCAGAGCAGCGCCACCCAGAGAAGGCGCACCGCAAGGATAATGCTCAGCCAAAGAAACCCAAGTGGATTCGCGTGAAGGCTCCAACCGGGGATGGCTACAATGCCACGCGCAAAATCATGCGTGAGAACAATCTGACCACAGTGTGTGAAGAGGCCGCGTGCCCAAACGCCGGGGAATGCTGGAGTCAGGGCCACGCCACCATGATGATCATGGGCGAGATTTGTACCCGAGGCTGTACCTTCTGTAATATTGCAACCGGTAAGCCAGACACATTGGATGTGTTTGAGCCGGGCCGTGTGGCAGAAGCGGTGAAGAAGCTGGATCTGAACCACGTGGTGATCACCTCGGTGGACCGCGACGATCTGGAAGATGGGGGGGCAGAGCATTTTGCGCAGACCATCCGCGCGGTGCGGCATCGCTCTCCAAAGACGACAATCGAAATTCTGACCCCGGACTTTTTGAAATGTAAGCCTGAAGTGCTGGAAGTGGTGGTTGAGGCACGTCCGGATGTGTTCAACCACAATCTGGAAACCGTGCCGGGCCTTTATCCTCAAGTGCGTCCAGGCGCGCGTTATTTCCACTCCCTACGTCTTTTGCAGCGGGTGAAAGAACTGGATCCGTCGATTTTCACCAAATCCGGCATCATGGTGGGTCTGGGCGAAGATAAGCAGTCGGTGCATCAGGTCATGGATGACATGCGCGCCGCAGATGTGGATTTCCTGACCATTGGTCAGTATCTGCAACCGACACCAAAGCACCATGGTGTGGACCGCTTTGTGACGCCTGAAGAGTTCGAAAGCTATGAAAAAGCCGCATACGGCAAAGGCTTCTTGATGGTCTCGGCCACGCCGTTGACCCGGTCTTCGTATCACGCGGGCGATGATTTCGCGAAACTGCGCGACGCGCGGGAAGCACAATTGGCGAAAGGCTAAGGTCAGGAGGATCATTTGGGGGCGCTGTCCTCAGACCCTCAAGGTATTTGGGAAAGAGAAAGCAGGCGCCGCAGGGTGAGCGGCGCCTTTTTGGTTTATTGCGGTAGGTGGATGTTGAAACGGGCGCGCAAGGCCTGATCAAGATCAGGGGCAAAGCGGGCCGCCGAGGTTTGAGACAGGATCTCGGCTTTACGGGCTTTGGCTTTTTCCACCAGATTTGGCTTGTCAATTTCGGCCCATTCTTTGGGGGATGTGCGGTCGCCAAATGTTGGATACACATGATCTTTTTGCATGCGGCTGAGGGTGGCGTCGGTGCCGAGATAGTGGCCGGGGCCGTCAAGACAGACGTCGCGGATTTGGTCCAGCGCCAGAGTTTCATCATCCACTTCGATTCCACGCACACAGCGCAGGGCTTGCCCAATCAGGTCGTCGCCAAGGATCAGACTTTCGTGGCAGAAACCCAGAAGGGAAGCGTGCATGCCGGCGGCTTCATAAACCATGTTCAGCCCGGACAGCCCGGCCATGACATTGGAGCACATTTGCTCCCAACCGGCCTGCATGTCCGGCAGTTTGGAGTCGCTCGCCCCGGCGGCGGCCCCGCCGGGCAGGCCGTAGAACTTATGCATCTGCGCGCAGCCTGCGGAGAGCAGCGCCTGTTCGCCGGAGCCAACCGTCATGGCGCCGGTGCGCAGGTCCAGACCAAAGGGCCAGGTGCCAAAGATGGCGGGGTGGCCTGGTGCAATGGCGTTCACATAGACGATGCCCGCGAGGCATTCCGCAGTGGCCTGCACAATGGCGCCCGCGATGGTGGAAGGAGCTGTGGCGCCCGCCATACCGGCGGACAGCAAGAGCACGGGCATGCCCCCCCGGATACACTGCTCCATGGCTTCACAGCTTTCTGTGGCAAACTTCATCGGTGGGACAACAAAGCAATTGGTGTTGCTCACAAACGGACGCGCGCGCCAAGCGTCTTCGCCTCCGGCGATCATGTAAAGCATTTCCAAACCGTCTTGCACGTAGGCTGGGTCGGAGAATGACACACCAATGTGCTTCGTTGTGCCTGTGCAGCAGGCGTAGATGGAGTTGAGGTCCATTTCCCGGTTGTCGGTGATGTCGCGCGCTACCATGGGCCGCTGCAGGAAGTGGATGTTGTCCAGTTGATCCGCAATACGGGCGGCGTCATGCAGGTCTTGCAGCGTGCTGTCGCGGTATTCCTGTGTGTCGACATCCACCATGTGCACAGCGGCGCCAGCGGTGCCAAAGTGGACGCGGTTACCAGAGAGTTTCAGGTCGTGTTTGGCCTCGCGCCCGGGCAGGGTGACGTCTTTGTTGGCTTTTGCCAGCATGTCTTCAACCAGAGCACGCGGGAAGCGCAGGCGGCCGTCATCGCCCAAGATGGCACCCGCGGCGGTCATGATGTCGATCCCGGACTGCGGCGCGTCCGCAAGGCCAATTTGTTCCAGAGCATCCAGCGCGGTCTCGTGGATGCGCCTCATGTCGTGGTCGGTAAGCGGCTTGTACTGGCCGCCTTCCATACCGGCGCGGATGGGGCGCACGTCCTGGGACAGCGGAGCAGCGCGGGCGGCACGACGGGCAGAGCGACCGCCGGAACGGCGGGAAACAGGGGCATTCATAGTAGTGAGGTCCTTTGCGTGTTGATGAGAGGTGAGTTCACATCAACAGGCAGGGTGTCCCCGGGCGGCGCGTCCGCGCTCTGCGCCAATGGTCAGAACCACCAGCTGGATTTTGCTGCGTATGGCTTGCATGTCGCACTCCTTGTCTTGGAAGTGTGCGACTCAGTTTGGGCGGCGTCATGTCCATTAGCGACAGATGTCGTTTTTGGATCATGACGCCTGCCACAGGATCAGTTGGCGGACTGTTTTGCCAGTTTTTCTGCATGATCCACAAGGGCTTGAAGGGCTTCCTTGAAGCGGTCATCCGCCACGGTCATCGCCACGCGAATGTGACCATGGGCCGATTGACCAAAGCTTTCACCAGGCATTGTGGCGATGTGGTGCGAGTCCAGCAGGGAGTTTGCAAAATCCTCACCGGACAGCCCCGTCGCGCGGACATCCAGCATGATATACATCGCGCCCTGCGCAGGAATGAGGCCCACGGTGTTTTGATTGGCCAAGATGTCTTTGGCAATTTCGCGACGACGTTGGAAGGGCGCGGCAATCTCACCTTCTAGGCCTTCCCCTTGAGCCAGGGCAAATACAGCAGCGTCCTGAATGAAACCGGGCACACCGTAGGTGGTGTGTGTGGCGAGGTTGATCAGGTGGGTGATGACCTCCTTTGGCCCTGCGATCCAACCAATCCGGGATCCCGTCATGGCGTGGGATTTGGACATGGACCCCACTACAAGCGTGCGCTCCGCCATATCAGGGAGCGTGCGGGGGCTGATGTGTTCACCTTCCCAAACCTGCGTGTCGTAGACTTCGTCAGAGATCAGCCAGAGGTCGTGGTCTTTGCAGACCTGCGCGATGCCATTGAGCGTGTCGCGGCCATAGACCGTGCCGGTCGGGTTGTTGGGCGTATTGATCAGTAGGGCTGCGGCGCCTTTCTCGGCCTCTTCGGCAATCTCGTCAGCGCGCGGTTTGAACGCATTGGACGCGTGGGTGCGGATGGGAACCGGCTCCGCGCCGACGCTGCGAATGGTGCCTGGGTAGGTGGCATAATAAGGATCAATGTAGAGCGCGCGGTCGCCGGGAGAGCAGGTGGCGACATGGGCGGCAAACAGCGCGGATTGACCGCCAGGGGTGATCAGGATGTTTTCATAGGTGGTGGGCACACCGGTGCGTTCCGTCAGGCGGGCCGCCACGGCTTCGCGCATGGCCTGCGTGCCCGGCACCATGGCGTAGCCTGTGTGGCCGCCGCGCGCGGATTGGTCCATGGCGCCAAGAATCACAGGATCAGTGCGAATGTCGTGTTCGCCGATGGTCAGTTCTGTCACATCGACGCCTTCGGCAATCATGCGACGGGCCTTGTAAAACACATCCCAGCCGTCAGAGCCGCCGCCGGTGATGTTGGTGATGCGCTGCGAAAGCTTCATGTCCCGCACTCCCTCATAGTGATTTGCGCTCAGGTGGCAGGGCGTGGCGCGCGAAGTCAAATTCAATGTTGTGATACCCTATATTTCCGTTGCGATGCTTTTGGCCGGGAGCTGTTAAGAGGGGCAATGCAATATAGGGGGGCGAATGGTTCAGGCTTCTTTCCCCAGATCTGAGGGGCTGTCTCCCATCAGGTACCGTGGCCCAGTGCCGCGTGTTTTTGCGCGGTCATCCGGGTTGTAGAGTTTGCAATTGGACAGGCTGAGGCAGCCGCAGCCAATACAGCCGTCCAGTTGGTCTCGCAATTTGGTCATTTGCGCAATGCGGGCGTCGAGATCTTTGCGGAAACGTTCGGAGATTGCCTGCCAGTCAGCCTTGTTGGGGGTGCGGTTGGAGGGCAGGCTGTTTAACGCCTCGCGGATTTCGGCAATTGAAAACCCCAAAGACTGTGAAATCATCACAAAAGACAGGCGACGGATGTCTGCGCGCTCATAGCGGCGCTGGCCGGTGTCGGTGCGATGCGGATGCACAATGCCTTCTTCTTCATAGTAGCGGATGGCAGAGGGGGCGAGGCCGGTGCGCTCGGCAATAGCGCCGATGGTTAAACCCGTGGGACGTAAGCGGAGTTTTTGTTTGGTTTTCATTAGATCGTTGTTTTTGTTTGAAAAGAAGTTCTTGAAATGAAGTTAACTTGAGAGATTAGCCTAAGTCCATCAAGAAATTCTAAGGAAGGACCTAGAGCGATGAAACTGGAACATGTGAACCTGACTGTGCGCGACCCAAAGGCCACTGCTGCGATGCTGTGTGAGCTGTTTGATTGGCAGGTCCGCTGGGAAGGCGACTCGATTTACGGCGGACACACCGTTCATGTGGGGGATACCGAGAGCTATCTCGCGCTTTATGCGCCGCCCAAGGACATCCAGAACGCGGAAGAGAGCTACTATCGCGCCGGCGGCCTGAACCATATCGGTATCGTGGTGACGGACCTTGATATGGTTGAGGCTCGGGTAAAGGCGGCTGGATTTGTGCCTGTCAATCATGCGGATTACGAACCGGGCAAGCGGTTCTATTTCGATGGACCTGACCATGTGGAGTACGAGGTGATCAGTTATGCCTGAGGTACGCAATGTAGGCCCCGTTGGGCTGTTGATCTGGTGCGGTGCCCTTTTGGGCGTCGGCTTCCCTCTCAGTAAAATTTCTGCGGCAGCTGGGGTCTCTCCCATAGCATGGGCTTTGCTTGTGTCGATGGGGGCAAGTTTGAGCCTATTCCCGGTGCTGGCTGCGCAGGGACATTTGAAACTGCCGCGGGGCAAGATGCTGCGGTATGTGGTGATTTCAGGCCTCGTGAGCTTTGCCGGGATCAACTTGTTGATCTTTGGTCTGGTGCCCAAACTCGGCGCGGGGCAGGTGGGGATGATGTTTGCCTTGTCGCCCGTGGCAACCTTGGCGCTGTCGGCGATGTTTGGGCTCAAGACACCGTCTCGTTTGGGCCTTCTGGGGATTGGCTTTGGTCTGGTTGGTGCGTTGATGGTGGCCTTTGGGCGCGGTGGGGTAGATGGCACTGTGCTGTGGTCTTTTGTAGGTCTGACCATTCCGCTCATTTTGGCGGCGGGCAATGTATATCGCACGCTGGATTGGCCGGAGGGTGCACATCCCATGGCGCTGGCGTTCTGGAGTCATGGCGCGGCGATTGTGGCGTTGATCGCGGTTATGGTTGCCCGTGGTGAAGCGGACGCGTTTCTTTCCATCGCAAATGTGCCTTGGGTTGCTGCGGTACAGATTGTAGCGGCAGCGCTGACCTTCCCGGCCTATTTCCGGCTTCAGAAACTGGGTGGTCCCGTGTTGTTGAGCCAGATTGGGTATGTCGCAGCCGCGGTTGGCCTGGTTGTTGGTGTTGTGTTTCTGGGAGAACGTTACGGCCCGATCAGCTGGACTGGAGCTGTGATCACGGCGACTGGCGTGGCGCTGACAATATTGGCGCAGACCGGTTGGTCAGCCAGTCTCCCGCAGAGCCTGCCTTTGGGACGCAGGACGCGGGCGCGGATGTGGTTGGGCGGTTGCGAGAAAGAGGCACGCGTGCCGAAACAAGCGACCCTACTCGCCGCGCGGCGGCAGGCTGTTCTGAAGCTTCTTCGTCAGGCCTGAGCGGACAATATCGTAGGACACTCCCAGACGGTGGCGCAGTTCTTCTGTGTCGCCGTCGAGCGGCATGTGGATCCAGCTACGGTGAAAATATGGGGCCTTGATGCCCACTCCGGCGTCAATCAGCATTTGCGCGGTTTCAATGCTGTCGGTTTTCACGGACACACCGGTTTTGGAGGCACCAATGCAGGCAAACATTTTGCCACCCACTTTCCAGGCGTCATGTTCTCCGCCCCAAGGGTCGGACAGTTCGGCCCCGGGAAAGGCGGCGCAGATGCTGTTGATGGTGTCGCGGCTCATGGCGTTAAAGTGTGTCACTGGGGTGAATTGGTCAATTCAGAGATGTCGGGCTTGACCGCTGTTCGCGCCACGCATAGGGTCGCCGCCATGAACACTGTACGCACCATTATTATTTGCTGCTGCATTACCTGCTGACATCGTCAGGCGGGCCGTTCTTCTATTTCAAACATGTTTGAGAATTGGTAAGCCCGCCACGGACCAACCGTGTGCTGAGGAGCCACTTATGACTGAGATCAAGCTGCACAATACACTGAAACGCCGCAAAGAGGTGTTTGAGCCGATCGATCCTGAAAATGTGCGGATGTATGTCTGTGGGCCAACGGTTTATGATCGTGCGCATATTGGCAATGCGCGGCCTGTGGTGGTGTTTGATGTGCTCTATCGCCTGCTGCGCGAAGTCTATGGCGCCGATCACGTGACCTATGTGCGCAACTTCACCGACGTGGATGACAAGATCAACGCGCGCGCGGCGGAAAGCGGTCGCGAGATTGGGGACATCACGGCGGAAACCACGCAGTGGTACCTCGATGACATGGGCGCCTTGGGGGCGATGGAGCCCAACCATATGCCGCGCGCCACGCAATATATCGGCGAGATGATCACCATGATCGAGAAGCTGATTGCGGATGGCTTTGCCTATGCCCATGACGGCCACGTGTTGTTCCGGGTGCGCAAATATGACGACTACGGCAAGCTCTCTGGGCGGTCTGTGGATGACATGATCGCAGGCGCGCGGGTTGAGGTGGCGAGTTACAAAGAAGATCCGATGGATTTTGTTCTGTGGAAGCCGTCTGACGAGAACATTCCGGGCTGGGACAGCCCTTGGGGACGGGGACGTCCTGGCTGGCATATTGAATGCTCGGCGATGTCTTACGAGCTGCTGGGCGCGCATTTTGACATCCACGGCGGTGGCAACGATTTGATGTTCCCGCACCATGAAAATGAGATTGCCCAGAGCTGTTGCGCCAACGGCGGGCAGCATATGGCGAACTATTGGCTGCACAATGAGATGCTGCAGGTGGAAGGCAAGAAGATGTCCAAGTCTTTGGGTAACTTCTTCACTGTGCGCGATCTGCTGGATGGGCATGACGGTAATCCGGGCGTGCCGGGCGAGGTAATCCGCTTTGTCTTCCTGAGCACGCATTACGGCAAGCCGATGGACTGGACCGCGAAGAAGGCGGCCGAGGCTGAGGCGACGTTGCGCAAGTGGCGGACGTTGACAGCGGGCGTCGAGCCCACAGCCACCGTGCCTGCACAGGTGTTGGATTGCGTGGCAGATGATCTGAACACAGCTGGCGCGATTGCCGCTCTGCACGGTTTTGCCAGTGCAGGGGATGCGGCGGCGCTTTTGGCTGGGGCGCAGATGCTGGGACTGTTGACCGATGAGTTGGCGGACTGGGTGCAGGCCGGGGATGTCGATCTGAGCGCGCTGGCTGAGAAGTTGGCCGCATTGCGGGCTACGGCCATGGAAAGCAAAGACTTTGCGCCGGTGGATGCGCTGAAGTCGGCCTTGGTAGAGGCCGGTGTCGAAGTCCGTATGAGCAAGGCGGGTGTGGACCTGTCTCCAGCAGCGGGATTTGACGAGAGCAAGCTGGCAGGACTGCTGGACTAAGACAAACAGGCGTGCGTGGGTAAGCGCGCGCCTTTTTCGTGTGGGCGCATTGGCCTGCATTTGAGACACAGCGGAAGGCCAAGCTATGCGCAAGGAACGCCTCTATCTCTACGACACCACGCTGCGCGACGGGCAGCAGACACAGGGTGTGCAGTTTTCCACCAGCGAGAAGGCGCAGATTGCGGCCACGCTGGACGCGATGGGCATCGACTACATCGAAGGCGGCTGGCCCGGGGCGAACCCGACGGACAGTGCGTTCTTTGAGACCAAGCCAAAACTCAATGCCACATTCACAGCCTTTGGCATGACCAAACGCGCGGGCATGTCGGCAGAAAACGATGACGTGCTGGCCGCCGTGATGAACGCGGGCACGGAGGCGGTGTGTCTGGTGGGCAAGACGCATGATTTTCACGTCACTACGGCGCTTGGCATCACGTTGGAGGAGAACACCGACAACATTGCTAAGTCTGTGGCTTACATGGTTGCGCAAGGCCGTGAAGCGTTGTTTGACGCGGAGCATTTCTTTGATGGCTACAAAGCCGATCCGGCCTATGCGCTGGAGGCGGTGAAGGCCGCTTACGCGGCGGGCGCACGGTGGGTTGTGTTGTGTGACACCAATGGCGGGGCGTTGCCGCGTGAAGTTTACGAGATCACAAAGGCGGTGATTGCGGCAGGCATTCCGGGCGATCACCTCGGTATTCATACGCATAATGACACCGAACATGCGGTGGCCAACTCATTGGCGGCGGTGGACGCCGGGGCGCGGCAGGTGCAGGGCACCTTAAATGGTCTGGGCGAGCGATGCGGCAATGCCAACCTGACAACCTTGATCCCGACGCTTTTGTTGAAAGAGCCCTATGCCAGCACGCTCGACATTGGGGTGAGCCTTGAGACGCTGGAAGGACTGACCCGGGCGAGCCGGATGTTGGACGACATATTGAACCGTGTGCCGATGCGGCAGGCGGCTTATGTGGGGGCCAGTGCATTCGCCCATAAGGCGGGGCTACACGCCAGCGCGATCCTGAAGGATCCAAGCACCTATGAGCATGTGGACCCGGCTGTGGTGGGCAATGAGCGGGTCATTCCGATGTCCAACCAAGCTGGACAAAGCAATCTGCGCAAACGGCTAGCGGATGCGGGGCTGGAAGTCGAAAAGGGCAATCCGGCGCTTGGCGATATTCTCAACCGCATTAAGGAAGCAGAGGACAAAGGTTATTCCTACGACAGCGCGCAGGCGAGTTTTGAGCTTTTGGCGCGGGAGGCGTTGGGATTGCGCGAGCGGTTCTTTGACGTGGAGCGCTATCGGGTGATTTCCGAACGGCGGCGCAACGCGCGCGGGCATCTGGTGGTGGAAAGCGAAGCGGTGGTCACGGTGCAGCTTCCAAATGGCGATAAGACGACCAGCTATTTCAAAAACGATCATGCCGAGGAAATGAGCGACGAAGGACCGGTGAACGCGCTGTGGCAAGCGCTTAAGTCGGACCTTGGACCTTATCAGAATGTGATAGATGACGTGCGGCTCGTTGACTTTAAGGTGCGGATCACCAATGGCGGTACCGAGGCTGTTACGCGGGTCATCATAGACTTTGAAGACGACACCGGGCGGCATTGGTCAACGGTAGGTGTCTCCGCCAACATAGTGGATGCGAGCTTTGAAGCGCTGCTCGATGCGCTGAACTGGAAGCTGGTGCACGATGGCGCGCGGGTGGTCCACTAGGCGACGCAGGTCGTACTCCGTGAAACGTAATTTTGAGGGCGAAACGTGAGCCAGCAAGACCTGAATGCCTGTGCCGAATTGATACAGCGGGGGGACCCGGATCGCTTTGCCGCCGTATTGGCGGCGAAACCTGCGGCGCGCGATGTGCTGTTGCCAATCTACGCGTTTAACGTGGAAGTGGCGCGGGCCCCCTGGGTGACGCAGGAAACCATGATCGCCGAGATGCGCCTGCAATGGTGGCGCGATGCGCTGGATGAAATCCGCGAAGGCAAGCCCGTGCGGCGACATGAGGTGGTGTCGCCTTTGGCGGAGGTGCTGAGTGCCAAAGATGCAGAGGTTCTGGACCGGCTGATCGAGGCGCGGCGATGGGATATTTACAAGGATCCGTTTGAGGATTTGGCGCATCAGACACAGTTTTTACAGGACACAGGCGGCGGGCTGTTGCTGGCTGCGGCGCGCAGTCTGGGGCGATGCTCAGAGGACGTTGCGCTGGACGCTGGTTATGCGCTGGCTCTGGCGAATTGGTTGGTGGCGATCCCGGTGCTGGAAGCGCAGAAGCGGGTGCCTTTGGTTGACGGTCGACCAGAAGCGGTGCGTGAATTGGCTCAGGATGGATTGGCGCGGCTTGCCTCAGCGCGGGCTAAACGATCGCAGGTGTCACGTGAGGCGTCGCCGGCTTTCCTGAGCTGTTGGCAAGTCGACACAGTCTTGTCTCAAGCCGCTGCAGAGCCGGAGCGCGTGGCCCAAGGGGCGCTTGGCATGAGCGAATTTGGCAAACGGGTCGGTTTGCTGTGGCGCGGCGTGAGCGGGCGCTGGTAAACGCCCGCCAGCTTGCTTAGGCGGCTTTTTCGTCAGTAGGGCGGAACATCAACCAGATGAGCGCGCCACCCGCCAGCATCAGGAAGGGTGCCATGGCGAGGTTCACGCTGGTCCAACCGGTCACCGCGTCGCCGCCTGAGCAGTTCATCAGGCCTCCGGAAGCCAGAGATGCCAGCGTAACGCCACCAAAAACAATCACGTCGTTCATACCTTGCATGCGACCGCGCTCTTCGACGGTGTGGGCACCGGCAAGCATGGTGGTGGCACCGATGAAGCCAAAGTTCCAACCCACGCCAAGCAGGATCAAGGCGATAAAGAAGTTTTCAAGGTTCACACCCTGAAGCGCGACGCCACCTGCAGCGGCAAGGATCAGAATACCCAAAGCAAGGATCTTCTCGACGCCAAATTTTGCAATCAGATGACCTGTGAAGAACGAGGGCACAAACATTGCCAGCACGTGTGCTGTGACCACGTCCGCCGCGTCGTTTTGTTCAAAACCACAGCCCACTACGGCCAAAGGCGTTGATGTCATGACTAGGTTCATCAAAGCATAAGCTACCATGGCGCAGATCACGGACACCGCAATGCGTGGGCTGGTGAGTAGCTGCCAACGTGTCCGCTCCTTTGGCGCATCTGCCGAGGGTTCTGGCGGCTTTGGAATGTCAATAAACAGGAACAGAAGCGAGCCGACCAAATTGATGCCGATCACCGCGATGTACGCCCCAAGGAAGGGGATAACCATCGAGTCAGATGTGACTTTCACTAGTTGCGGGCCGATGATGGCCGACAACAAACCGCCAGCCATGACGTAGGAAATCGCTTTTGGACGGAACGCCTCGGAGGCTGTGTCAGCGGCGGCAAAGCGGTAGAAGCCTTGGGCTGACATGTAGACGCCGGTTAGGAATGAGCCCGCGAGGAAGATTGGGAAGCTGCTGAGATAAAGCCCATAGGCACCTACAGCACCGCCCAGAGCGCCGCCAAGCGCCCCTACGATAAACCCTGCGCGGCGGCCATATTTTTGCATGAGAGATGACAATGGCGTCGCGGACACCATGGACCCCAAAACAATGAGCGAAATGGGCAGAGTGGCAAAGCAGACGTTGGATGCAAGAGATTGGCCGGCCAATCCGCCGATTGTGAAGATCAGGGGCATCTGCGAGCCCAGGAACGCCTGCGCCAGAACCAGAATCAACACATTGCGTTTGGCGCGGCTGTCATCAGCGGGGAGGGTCATGGTATCACTCATGCGCCAAGCGTTAGCTTGTTAACGAGCGGAGGTCCAGTGCTTGGAACACCACCGTTGCGCGTCTATGGTGGCGGCAAACAGGGAGGCGCGTGTGGACGTAGGGCGGATCATCAAAACCGAAGACTGTGTGGCTGAAGGGGCGGCATGGCTGGCGTCGCAAGATGCGCGGTTTGCGCGGGCCTTGGAGTTGACCGGGCCTTTACCGCTGCGCTTGCGGCCGGATGGGTTTGACCAGCTGCTCAGTGCGATTGTCAGCCAGCAAGTGAGTGTCGCCTCAGCGGCGGCAATTTGGCAGCGCATGCAAGACGCGGGTCTGGTATCACCTGAGGCAATCGTGGACGCGTCAGATGAGGAACTGCGTGCGGTGGGACTCAGCCGGCAAAAGATGCGCTATGCGCGGGCATTGGCGGCAGAAGGTATTGATTTTAACGGCTTGAGAGTGGCGCCAAATGAGGTGGTCTTTAAAACACTGACAAACGTCAGCGGGGTCGGGATCTGGACGGCGGAAATCTATGCGATGTTTTCGCTTGGGCGGGCAGATGTGTTTGCACCCGGTGATCTGGCGCTGCAAGAAAGTGCGCGCATGTTGTTTGATTTGCCCGAGCGCCCAAAAGAGCTGGCGCTGCGCCAGATGGCGGAAGACTGGTCGCCATGGCGCTCGGTCGCGGCGCGTTTGCTGTGGGCGTATTATCGCGTGGACAAAGGCCGCGAAGGTGTGCGCTAAGGACCTTTGCGCTTCCCCAGTATACTCTGGCGCTGCCCTGAGTGATTATCTCAGGGCAGCGCGTTTTTAACGATCTTCTATCGGCTTGTGGCGTTTGATTTGGATGCGTGTGTCTTCAGCTTTGGGGGCAGGCGCTTTTTTCGGCACACTTATGTGCAAAATACCATCGGCCATATGTGCGGCCGCTTTGCTGCCCTCCGCATCATCTGGCAGACGGAACGAGCGGCGAAATGCCCCATATTGACGTTCGCTGAAGTACCACGTGTCGCCCTTTTTCTCTTTCTGAGAGCGTTTCTCGCCACTGATCGACAGAACATTGTCGCGCAGAGTGAGGTCTATGTCGTCCTCCGAAACGCCGGGCAATTCGATTGCGATGTCATAGGTTTCATCGCTACTTGAGGCCTCTGAGGCAGGATTGAGCCATTCGGCAAGGCGTGAGCCAAAGGTACGAAACGGATCATATAGCGATGGCCACAGGCTGCTGTGTTCGGTTTTCTCAACCATGAGACGTCCTCCTTTGATTTTTGGTGGCATTATGCTGCCTCAAATTGGGAGGATGCGCTTTGACATGAAGCAAAAACCAAAAAAGGGCGCTCCGAAGAGCGCCCTTTTGTTTTTGATCCGACCCGGATTTAGCAGCTGTAGTACATGCCAAATTCAACTGGGTGCGGGGTGTGCTCGTAGTGCTCAACCTCTTCCATCTTCAGCTCGATGTAGCCTTCGATCTGGTCTTTGGTGAACACGTCGCCAGCCAGCAGGAAGTCGTGATCTGCAGCCAGAGAGTCCAGAGCTTCGCGCAGGGAACCACATACGGTTGGGATGCCAGCCAGTTCTTCAGCAGGCAGATCGTAGAGGTTTTTGTCCATGGCTTCGCCTGGATCGATCTTGTTTTTGATGCCGTCAAGGCCAGCCATCAACAGAGCTGCGAAGCAGAGGTATGGGTTCGCGGATGGATCCGGGAAGCGAGCCTCAACGCGCTTGGCTTTCGGGCTTTCGGTCCAAGGAATACGAACACAGCCAGAGCGGTTGCGTGCGGAGTAGGCGCGCAGAACTGGTGCTTCAAAACCCGGGATCAGACGCTTGTAGGAGTTGGTCGATGGGTTGGTGAAGGCGTTGAGGGTCTTCGCGTGCTTCAGGATGCCGCCGATGAAGTACAGCGCTTCGTCAGACAGGTCGGCGTATTTGTCGCCAGCGAACAGCGGCTTGCCGTCTTTCCAGATGGACATGTTCACGTGCATGCCGGTGCCGTTGTCGCCGTAGATCGGCTTTGGCATGAAGGTGGCGGATTTGCCGTAAGACGCGGCCACGTTGTGGATCACGTACTTATACTTCTGCAGCTCGTCAGCCTGCTTGGTCAGGGTGTCAAAGATCAGGCCCAGTTCGTGCTGACAGGACGCCACTTCGTGGTGGTGCTTGTCAGTTTTCATGCCCAGACGCTTCATGGTGGAGAGCATCTCGGAACGCAGGTCGTGGCTGTCGTCGGTTGGGTTTACTGGGAAGTAACCGCCTTTGACGCCAGGGCGGTGGCCCATGTTGCCCATTTCATATTCGGTGTCGGTGTTCCAGGAACCGTCGATCGCATCAACTTCGTAGGATACTTTGTTGATTTTGTTTTCGAAACGAACGTCATCAAACAGGAAGAATTCCGCTTCTGGACCCATGTAAGCCGCGTCACCGATGCCGGAGGACTTCAGATACGCTTCGGCTTTTTCGGCGGTGCCGCGTGGGTCACGCTCATAAGCTTCGCCAGTGTCTGGCTCAACGATGGAGCAGTGGATGCAGATGGTTTTTTCAGCATAGAACGGATCCACATAAGCAGACGTGGTGTCTGGGATCAGTTTCATGTCGGAGTTTTCGATGGATTTCCAGCCAGCGATGGAGGAGCCGTCAAACATGAAGCCTTCTTCGAGGAAGTCTTCGTCAACAAGATCCACGTCCACGGTCACGTGCTGCAGCTTGCCGCGGGTGTCGGTGAAACGGATGTCGACGTATGCCGCATCTTCGTCTTTGATCAGCTGGAGAACTGCGTCTGCGCTCATTCCCTTAGTCCTTCTGATTGCTTTGAATTCTGGGTGAAATTACAGTGCGTCCGGGCCGGATTCACCGGTACGGATGCGGATGGCTTGCTCCACAGGGGAGACAAAGATCTTGCCGTCGCCGATTTTGTCGGTTTTGGCAGCGCCCACGATGGCCTCGATAGCGCCGTCAACCTGATCGGCCTCAAGCACAACTTCGATTTTCACTTTGGGCAGGAAGTCCACAACGTATTCCGCACCGCGATACAGCTCCGTGTGGCCTTTCTGACGGCCGAAACCTTTGACTTCGACAACGCTCAGGCCCTGGATGCCAAAATCCTGCAGGGCTTCTTTGACTTCATCAAGTTTGAACGGCTTGATGATGGCTTCGATCTTTTTCATTGAGAGGCTCCTCCTCAGGTGCGTTCTTGAAATCCGACAGACCACTTTCATTTGGGGGCCACAATTAGATAGGGTGACGCAGGGCACTCTGGCTTGGTGGATTTCAGAAGCGTGCCTAAAAATTAGGCAATGTGGCGCGAGATTGCGCTGAATTGAATCGCAGGATGTTTCACAAATGAGCGAATTGTTAACCGCTGCCCAAATGCGCGCCATCGAGCAGGCGGCGATTGAGTCGGGTGAAGTGACCGGTCTGGAGCTGATGGAGCGGGCCGGGAGGGGCGTTGTGGAGGCCATTTTTGAGGAGTGGCCGGAGTTGGGGGAAGAGGGGGGCGCCACCCCCCATCCGGCAGAGCCGGACTCCCCCCGAGGTAATTCCGGAACAGAAAAGCGTGCGGTGGTTTTGTGCGGACCCGGCAACAATGGCGGCGACGGTTTTGTGGTGGCGCGGCTGTTGAAAGAGCGCGGCTGGGAGGTGGAGGTGTTTCTTTATGGGGATGCTGAGAAGTCGCCGCCGGATGCGCGGGCGAATTACGAGCGGTGGCTGGAGATTGGAGAGGTTGTTCCCTACAAGGATGCTGTGTTCGAGGATGACGAGAATGCCTTTGCAACAGCTGATCTGATCGTTGATGCATTCCTTGGAACCGGGCAAACCCGCGCCGCGTCTTTCTGCGCAACGATGATGCATGTCATCGAAGACATCGTGGTATATCATGAAGGAACCGCCAAAGTCGTTTCAATTGATCTGCCCACCGGTTTGGACGCCGACAGCGGCAAGGTTTTCCCCATTGACGGAGCAGCGGCACCGCATGTGATCCTGCCTCACCTGACGGTTAGCTTTCACTGCGCGAAGCTTGGTCATCACCTTGCTTATGGTCCAAAAGCCTGCGGCAAGCTCGTGGTCAAGGACATCGGCCTATGAGGGGCCAGCCTAACCGTCATCGCGGGGCGTTAGCCCCGGTTCGCCCCAACCCTCGGGTCCGGGGTGAACCTCTGGGTAGGGAGGTGCCGTTGAAATCCACGGGAATCACCGATTTGATTGATGGCTCCTGTATTCGGCAGCTCTCGAAACACACCACCGACCACAAATACGCTCACGGTCACGCGCTTGTCCTCTCCGGTGGCTCCGGCAAAACCGGCGCGGCTTGCGGCGCGGGGCGCTTTGCGCATTGGTGCGGGGCTTGTCACGTTGGGAGTGCCGCCCAAAGCACAGCAAGAAGTGGCCTGTCAGATCACCGCCTTGATGCTGCAGCGGGTGGCGGATGCTCAGGCGCTAGAGGATGTATTGCAGGATGAACGCCTAAACGCACTGTGTTTGGGGCCGGGCATGGGACTGGAACGGGCGCGAGCTCTGGTGCCGGTGGCGCTGGCCTCCAAGCGCGCGGCGGTGTTGGATGCGGATGCGTTGAGCGCTTTTGCGGACGATCCCGCAGCACTTTTTGATAAACTGCATGAGAATCTGGTCCTGACGCCGCATGGTGGTGAGTTTGCGCGGTTGTTTCCGGACATTGCGGCCAAACTGGCGGAACCACCAACAAAAGGTCCGGCCTATTCCAAAGTGGACGCCACTCGAGAAGCCGCCGCCCGGGCGCGCTGTGTGGTGTTGTTTAAGGGGCCGGATACGGTGATTGCCTCGCCAACGGGTCAATGTGCTGTGAATGCAGCGGTGTATGATCGGGCTGCTCCGTGGCTGGCAACTGCAGGTTCTGGGGATGTTTTGGCCGGGTTTATCACGGGTTTACTTGCGCGTGGTTTGGCGCCTCAACAGGCCGCAGAAACGGCGGCTTGGTTGCATGTGGAGTGTGCACGGGCTTTTGGGCCGGGATTGATAGCCGAGGACTTGCCAGAGATGTTGCCGCAGGTGCTCAGCAAACTTGAGGCATGAGGTACTTTCAAGAAAGTTGCGGTGAGGTTGTTTTTCCTCTCGCATCCCCGAAAAAGCTTTGCTAAGACGCGCGGACCATGCGGGTGTGGCGGAATTGGTAGACGCACCAGATTTAGGTTCTGGCGCCGCGAGGCGTGGGGGTTCAAGTCCCTTCACCCGCACCATGGTATCTCTCTAGGTTTAGGAAATGTGTGTGCAACGCGGTGGTGCCGGCGTTGCTGTGGTAATTTGTGTCAAACCCCCTTATTTGCGCCTCTAAGCGCTTAATGCAGACAGGAGATGACGTCGTGAGCAGTTCGGTTACAAAAGCCGCCCGCCTTTCGGTCGCCCCGATGATGGATTGGACGGACTGAGTTGATCCCCTCTTGTGTTACTGAGTTTTTATGCGTCTGTTCGTTTTTGGCATACTTCTGGCATACTGAGTTTGTATATTTTGGGGGCTTACGCTCCCAGATCGTCGTTAGATTACGTTCGCTTTATGGGCATACTCTAGAACGAAGTGAAAAACGTAAATGACAACGCAAACTTCATGGATGCGGTGAAACTGTTGTTGAATCGACTGAAACATGACGGCTCCTGAGCTCAGATGTGTTAAGTATTGTGCACATTGTGTGTATAGTGATTCCCCTGGTGTGTCAATATTTGACGCACTGTGTGTATAAAGTTAGAGTTGGCACATGAAAAAGTTAGGCGAACAACCACCCAAAAGACTGCAGATACTGATGACCGATGAAGAGCTTTTAGAGGTCACAGCCTACACGCATCAAAACGAAATTTACGGACGTTCAGCCGCGATCCGAAAACTTGTTCAGATTGGTCTCCTGGCAGAAGAGGCTGCTGGTAGGTTCAAAAGAGAGCCCTAATCTTCCTCCCCTTTCCTCTGCAACTTTATTCAGGGCTGAGATCAGCCGCAACATGCAACAAAGCGTGTTCCAGCTGAGGAACACCGGACAAGTATTGATGGAATTAATATGTGGACAGTTGTATTCCTCGTAGTTTGGCTTGTAGTTCATACCGGCTTGTACGGTCAGAAGAAAAATAGAACTGGCGGAGATTTGGTGATGTCAGCGTTTCTGGCATTTCTACCTCTGTTTTTGCTTATGTCGCTGCTCGATTTTTTCGGTACTGATGAAGGTAGACATGTCATGAAATGGCTGCTTTTGGGGGCTGGCGTAGGCCTTATTGGTGTTCGATTTCTTGTGAAACGATCAGCCAAGAAACTCGCTGAGGAAGCTCAGCATCGAATCAAACTTATTCAAAAAATAGATTTCATCACCAAGCATGAACACGTTAGGGGGTATGACGAAAAATCCAATTTGGGCTGGGTTCGAACAAGCGGTGAAGAAAGCAGAGAAACTGTTGAAGAAAGCTTGAAGGTACTTGCCGCGGGACTCGGTGCAAATGCCCTCATCAAGTACTACTGGCAGTCCGAAAAAGAAACATACCAGGCTGGCAAAGGTCCCAAGGGAAATCCCTACTACAGAAACAGGACGATCTTTGGCGGAGAGGCTGTCGCCGTGGTACTTGAAAAGGCTAAAAAGAATAAAATTGAAACAGAGACATATCAAAGGAAACCGGATTTCAAGAAGTACGCAGGTACAAGCATTGTTCTGGACGGAAACAACATAGTTGGTGGATCAGCTTGGCAGTTTGACCCTCTTGCAAAATTTCTCGCCGAACTGCGCCGATCAAAATACAAGTATACGATATTTTTTGACAACAACATTTTCCGAACACTAAAGGAGCGCGACCTGATTTCGCAGGGGCAATCCATCAGTGAATGTATTGCGGAAATTATTGGTGAAGAGCCAGACAACATTGTGGTATCGCCAAAAGGAGAGGAAGCCGACCCATACATTATTGAACAAGCATATCGCCATAATGCGGCGATTGTATCAAACGATGCCTTCAATGATTTTAGGATTGAACATCCATGGTTGGAAACTGGCGAAAGGCTATTTCCTTTTAGGGTTATTGGGCCGGACATACTGGTGCCGAAGCTTAAACTACGGGTCGCTTCGTAATACCCAGAGCTTTGCATATGGGCCTTTTGAGTAACTAGCATGAAGCAATGAAGGCAGCGAAGAGGAACCAGTTGCTAGGGTCAGGACTCATAGCCAGTAAATAACGAGAGCTGCAAGGGCGATGGCGGACAGGAAGACCTTCGGGCATCTGTCGTATCGAGTTGCGACACGCCGCCAATCCTTCAACCTGCCGAACATGATTTCGATCTGGTTGCGCCGTTTGTAGCGGCGCTTATCG